>OFMQ01001042.1_pt1 | contig 15879 bp, 15 predicted proteins | sample 1541851 | NCBI WGS metagenome assembly OFMQ01 (sample SAMN04209227, study PRJEB22552) | human gut metagenome | biome: gut; material: feces | host: Homo sapiens | place: USA: Oklahoma | reverse complement strand
AAACCGAAACACCATCCTAATCATTGCGGCGGTGATGGCAACCCTGGCCATTCTGGGCTGTCTTTTCAACATGGCAGCCACGGTGCTGTCCGCCAAGGTGTCCACTAAATTTGCCGCTGATTTGCGGCGTGAGATATTCCATCAGGTGCAAGATTTTTCCGCCGCTGAAATGGAGCGGTTTGGCACCGCTAGTCTAGTGACCCGCAGTACCTCCGATGTGACCAACATCCAAATGTTTCTCTCATTGCTGTTGCGGCTGGGGGTGACTGCACCGCTGATGGCGGTGGCTGGGCTGGTACTCTCTTCTCTGACCGGCGGCGAACTCAGTTCCGTGCTGAGCTTGGCCATTCCCGCCCTCATCATTGGCGTAGGTGTCATTCTGATTTTTGTTTCCCGCTACTCGGTGACCCTGCGGCAGCGGATTGACCGACTGAACAAGATCTTTCTGGAAACACTGGAGGGGGTACGGGTGATTCGGGCTTTCAATCGGCAAGGGAAAGAAATGGAAAGGTTTTCCCAAGCCAATGGAGAACTGGCATCCATGACCATTCTCTCTGGGCGGGTGACCGCACTGCTGATGCCGGTGATTCAGGTGATCTTTGGTGTGACTACAGCAGCGGTCATGGGCATGGGTTCCTGGTATGTGTCCGCCGGGGAGATGGCAGTGGGTGACCTGGTGGCCAACAGCCAGTATATCAGCATGATCCTTGCCGCTATCATGATGCTGGCATTGGTCATTATGCTCTTTCCTGTGTCCTATGCCTGCGCTAAGCGCATCGCAGAAGTGCTGAATACCGAGAGTTCCATCAAGGACGGCAGATACAGTGCCGCCTTGCGCAAAGGCCGCGCCTGTGTGGCCTTTGACCATGTGACCTTTACCTATCCTGGGGCGGACGAACCAGTGTTGAAGGATGTTAGCTTCGAGTGCCGGGCCGGGGAGGTCACCGCCATTATTGGGCGCACCGGTTGCGGCAAGTCCAGCATCCTCAAGTTGATCCCGCGGCTTTACGACGCCACGGTAGGCCATGTCTATGTGGACGATATGAATGTAAAACAATATAAATTGAACGAGCTGCGGGATCTGATCGGCTATATCCCCCAGAAGAATGTACTCTTTTCCGGAGACGTGGCCTCCAACCTGCGCTTTGGAGATCAGGACAGCAGTGAGGAACAGTGGCGGCAAGCGGCCTACATCGCCTGCGCCGACGAGTTCATCGAACAGAAGCCGGACGGCTACCACGCCGAAATCGCTCAAGGCGGCACCAATTTGTCCGGCGGCCAGCGCCAACGCATGGCTATTGCTCGGGCTGTCGTAAAAAAACCAGAAATCTACCTGTTTGATGACAGCTTTTCCGCCTTGGATGTGAAAACAGATAAAACACTCCGCATGCGCCTGCGGGAGAGCATGGGGGATTCCACCATGCTCATTGTGGCTCAGCGGGTGGGTTCTATCCTGGATGCTGACCGTATCTTGGTGATGGAGGACGGACAGATCGTGGGGAGAGGCAAGCACCGGGAACTGCTACATACATGTCCGCTCTACCGGGAGATTGCTGAATTGCAGCTGGGAGAGGAGGAAGTGAAACATGAACTGGAATGCGTTTAAACGGCTGTTCCACTATCTGGGACGGTACAAGCTCCGCCTGATTCTAGTGATGATCGCCGCTGTCCTGAGTACCCTGTTTACCGTTTTGACCCCAGCGGTGACGGGCGGCATCACCTCGGAACTGTACGATGGCGTGGCAAGCGGCTCCTTCGACTGGGAAACGATCGTCTGGCTGCTCGTGACGCTGATAGCCCTTTATCTTGTGGCCCAGCTTTTCGCCATTCTCCAAAGCTTCAGCATGACTAAGCTGACCGCCTGCGTTATGGAGACTCTGCGGGGTGATATTGACCGGAAGATGCACCACCTGAAGCTGGACTATTACGACTCTCATACCCAGGGGGAAATCCTCAGCACCATCACCAACGATGTGGACACGGTGAACAATGCCCTGAGCCAGAACCTGACCCAAATCGTCACCCAGGTGGTCACCGCTGTGGGTATCCTGGTGATGATGTTCACAACCAGTCCTATACTGACGGCCATCGCAGTGGCTATGGTGCCGGTGTCTCTGCTGGCCTCTCTAGGCGTTATGAAAACGGGAACCATACACTACGCCCGGCAGCAGGAACTCCTGGGACAGCTCAACGGCTACATCGAGGAGGTGTACCAAGGGCAGGAGCTGGTGTCGGTGTTCAACTACACGGATCGAGCAAAAGAGGAGTTTGATCGAATCAATGGGGAACTCCAGCGTACCGCTCAGAGTGCCGAGATTGCATCTGGTAAGGTCACTCCAATCACCGACCTGGTAAATAACCTTGGCTACGCTGTCAGCGCCCTGCTGGGATGTCTGTCCGTATTGCGTGGTGAGATGCGGATCGGCGACGTGCAAGCCATGCTCCAGTATACCAAGCAGTTCTCCCAGCCCTTCACCAGCATTGCGGGGATGGCGGGCAGTTTCAGCGCAGCGTCCGCTGCCGCAGGGCGCATTTTCGCCCTGCTGGATGCCTCGGAAGAGACACCAGACCCTGTTCCCGGACTGATGCCTCAGGTCAGCACGGGCGCGGTGGAATTTCGCCATGTGTCCTTCGGTTACTCCCCGGAGCACCAGCTGATGCATGATGTGAACATCACGGTGAAGTCCGGTCAGAAAGTGGCCATCGTGGGCCCCACCGGGGCTGGCAAAACCACCCTCATCAATCTGCTCATGCGGTTCTACGATGTGGACGGCGGTAGTATTTTAGTGGACGGGGTAGACACCAAGGAAATGACCCGCCACGAGCTACGGGATCGCTTTGGCATGGTGCTCCAGGATGCCTGGCTCTTTGAAGGCAGCATCCGGGACAACATAGCTTACGCGCAGGACAATCTGCCGGAGGAAAAAATCATCGCCGCCGCACAATCCGCCAGCGTGGACAGCTTCATCAAGACCCTGCCAGGCGGTTATGATTTTGAACTTTCCACAGGGGCGGAAAATATCTCACAAGGTCAACGCCAACTGCTGACCATCGCCCGAGCGATGGCGTCTGACCCGGAAATCATGATCTTGGACGAGGCCACCAGCAACGTGGACACGCATACGGAGCAGCTTATCCAAAAAGCACTTGCAAAATTGATGCACGGACGTACTTCTTTTGTGATTGCCCACCGGCTTTCTACGATTCGGGATGCTGACATGATCCTTTACATGGAACATGGTGATATTCTTGAGCATGGCAGCCACGAAGAGTTAATGGCACAACATGGAAAATACGAAGCATTGTATATGAGTCAGTTTGCACAGTAATATTACAAACGTTTAATTGGCTGCTTAATTGCCATTTGAGGAGAAACAAAACTACTATCAAATACTGCCCCGTCCGGGGAAAGAAAAAAACCGTTGGACGGGGCAGATGATTTCCTGCGCACATTTAGCTCATTATTCTGTCGGCGGTTTTGATGGACTCAGGGCCGCCGTTTCTTTGCGTTAGCTTGTAGGTAGAACAAAGATTATTTTATCCCGGAATGGTGGAAAAGTTCAAACTTTTATGATATAATTTGATTTGAAAAGATGTAAGTAACACTTTCCAAAGGCATAGTTTGCGGAAGGTAGCGATATGAATAATAAAGATTTGCTTAAATTTGGAAAATGCCTGCTCATTGGAATCATTGTTGCCATAGGAGGCACGTTCTTTAGCGATTTGTATGGAAACATTTTCAACGGATCGGGGGATTATCGTTTATCCGCTATATTTGGTATCGGTCTGTATCTTTGCATCGTTATTGTTACTTGCACAGGCTTGATACTTAACCGTTTGGATAAAGATAAAACGAACGACAAAGATGATGAACACACGGACGAGTAAGTTTTTATTTCCAGAAGCCGAGAAATCCCTTTAGGAACTAAAGGGCGCACTTCTATACTCTCCTATGCTGCGCTTGCCATATCATGCGCCACCAACGCCGTGTAATAGCTGTTCATCGTGCTTGGCGCGTTGAACAACATTGCCAGCAGATATTGCCGGATATTCCGAATCCGCGTTGTATTCTGCTTCAGGCAGTCCGTGACGAAACGGATATGCTCGCTGTTCAGCTTCAGCAGCTTTGACCGCACGACCTCGGTCGGGTAGTCATTGCCTGCAACGCGAATTCGACTGCGGGTGCTGCAAACTGTCTCCTGCACCAGATCGACGATCTCATCAAGCTGCTCCCGGTCAATGTGCGGATCACTTGCCAGAACGTCGTAGTCAATATTCTCCAAGATCAAGTCCCGGTAGCGTTCAAACGATTCCTTCGTTTCCGTTCGCTTCTGCGCGGTAACGTCCGGAAAACCGGAAGGGAAAGGAATCGAATCGGTAATTGATAAGTCTGTACTTTGTCTTTTTCTTTTCTTAGTACTCTTAGTATTTAATTGCATTGGATTTTCCAACGTAGGTTTCTCCAACATAGGCTTTTCCAATGTTGGATTATCCAATGTAGGCAAAGCCTGCGCAGGTTCTTCCGGTGTTGGCTCCGTGCGCGGCTGCTCATAGATCGTGTAGACGGTTCCGCGCAGGCAGCCGCGCTCGTCGCGTTCGCGGCTGCGTTCGATGTAACCAGCACGCTCCAACTCCCGCACAGCTTCGCGGATGGCGTCGATACTTTCTTTGTTGATCTGCGCAAGCCCCTGCAGCGTATAATCCCAATCCTCCGGCAGCGACAGCATCTGTGAGAGGAGTCCTTTGGCCTTGAGAGACAGCGCATGGTTGCGGAGATGGTGGTTGGACATGGCCGTGTAACCTTTGTTTTTCTCGACACGGAATACAGACATTTTTGTGACCTCCTTTGTCTGGGGTTCAGAATTTAAGAAAAGAAAAAAGCGGCGTTTCAACCCTCTTTTCATAAGAGAGCGAAACGCCGCTTCATTTTGTGTATTGGTTTGTTGTTCAATATTTCGGCACAATGCGCATGGACCGGTACTGCATCTTGTGGTATGATTGCCGCGTTTGTTGTGTGAACATCGTAGAGGAGGGCAATCACCATGCAGTACACCGATAACGAAGCCGCCCTGATCGGCAGCCTGATTTCAAACTATTTCTTTCAGCCGTCCGTGGATGCAAAGCTCCGCGAATCCTATCGCCGGGTGCTGCGCCATCTGCATGAGAACACACTCTCTGCGTCTGATCTGAGCCGCATTCAGAACGCGCTGACGTTTCTCTCGCCGCTCTGCCGGGACACCCGCGAAGCCCACAAGGACATGATGGGTGTGACATTAAAAACCGATGCTCTGCTGAGAGCCAGCAGATAAACGACCACCCGCTGAACTGGCAGCGGGTGTTTTGCTTTCTCGCGTCCCAGCATCGCCAATACGCTGTGATTTCGTCCTGGGACGGGCGGAGGAGGCTTGCCTGCGGTCTTAACGTCTGAAACGTCGCACAGATGGCTAACGTGCTGGCATCTGTGCTTGGAGTGCGCATTCGGCAACACCAACAAAAACGCCGGTCGAAATTCTACATTTTGCCGAGAGCAAAAAAGAGCCGCTTTCCCGAAAAATTCCCGGAAAAGCGGCCCAAAATCGCGTGGGTAAAGGTTCAAGTCCACTGATTTTGCCAAAACCCTTTTTGATATCTTTTTTTCCAACTTCAAAAAATGGGCGCAAAAAAACCCGGAAGCCGTTGAAACTTCTGGGTTTTTCGCGTAGATATCTTTTTTGGTTCTACTAGATGGTGGACCTGAAGAGACTCGAACTCTCGACCTCTCGGATGCGAACCGAACGCTCTCCCAGCTGAGCTACAGGCCCTTATTGACTTTTTTGGCGGCATAGATGCGAACCATCTGCCGGACGCTTGCGCTACATCCCCAAATTTGGGGGCATAGAATTGAACCGTTCGCTCTCCCAGCTGAGCTACAGGCCCATATTCTTTTTGACGAGACCAGCCTCGCTCAAAAGCATATTTATTATAGCGGCAAGGCGCGCGTTTGTCAAGTGCGAAGTTTGAAAGCGCTGCGTCTCTTGCAATTTTTCTTTGCGGCTGGTATGATGAAGAAAAGAAAGCGGGAGGTTGGCGTATGGAAGAGCTCTTGCAAGCGCAGCTCGATGCGCAGCGCGCGGGAGAAGCATATGCGGTCGTAACCATTGCGGAGGCGTCTGGCAGTGTGCCGCGCAAAAACGGAAAGATGCTCGTGTTTTTCGACGGTCGCACGCTCGGAACCGTCGGCGGAGGGCCTGCCGAGCAGATGGCAAAGCGAGATGCGCTGGCCGCGATAGATGCGGGGGAAAACCGGTTCCTGCACTACAACTTTCCGTCCCCGGACGGCGCGTCGTGCTCCAGCCGGTTAAGCCTTCTTGTTGAAGTCTTCCAGCCAAAGCCGCTGCTTGTTGTCTTCGGCGGCGGACACGTGGGGACCAGCCTTCTGCGCCTTGCAAAACCGACGGGCTTTCGCGCATTATTGTTCGATGACCGCACAGAAGAACAGATTCCGGAGGCAGTTTCCCTTGCCGATCGCTTTGTCCGCGTAGAAAATGTCGAACGCGACATTCTGAATACCTCGATTCCGACGGGCGCGTTCTTCGTGCTCTGCGGGCATGACCACGCGGTAGACGGCGAGGCGCTGGCCGCGGCGCTGCAAAAATCGCCCCGCTATATCGGCATGCTCGCCAGCCGCCGGAAAATCCTGTCGCTGTTTGCAATGCTCAAAGAACGCGGCGTGACGCAAAAAGAGCTGGACTTTGTCCACACGCCGATCGGGCTGGACCTCGGCGGAGAAACGCCGCAGGAGCTGGCGGTCGGGATTCTGGCGCAGATTCTGCTCGTCAAAAACGGGAAGGACAGCCGCGTCCGGCTGTAATCAGAATACAAGAACCCGCCGAAGAAGCACATCTCCGGCGGGCTGTTTTTATAACTCTTTGAGAATGTCCGCGATATCCTCTGGCGTATAGTGGTAAATTTCATCGCAGAACTGGCAGTCGATGTCGATGGGCTTTCCCTCGTCCACGATGTCCTGAAGCTCTTTTTTGCCGAGGCTGATGAGCGTCCGGGTCACGCGCTCGCGGCTGCAATAGCAGCGGTACGCAACCGGCGTCTGCTCGAGAATTTCAAGCTCAAATTCGGACAAAACCGTCTCTAAAAGACCCTTGCCGTCCATGCCCTCGTCCAGAAGCTTACTGACCGCGCCGGCCTTCTGGATGCCGGCTTCGATCTTGTCGATCATATCGTCGGTCGCGCCGGGCATGAGCTGGACGAGATAGCCGCCTGCGGCGCGCACGCTCTGGTCGGTGTCGATGAGAACACCCAGCGCGCAGGCCGTCGGAATCTGCTCGCTCTGGACAAAATACTGCGTGATATCCTCGGCGATCTCGCCCGAAACAAGCTCGACGCTTCCTACATACGGCTCTTTCATCCGAAGGTCCCGGATGACGGTGAGCATGCCGTCATTGCCAACGGCTGCGCCCACATCGAGCTTTCCTCGGTGCTTTTCAAGAAGGCTGATCTGCGGGTTATCAACATAGCCGCGCACATTTCCATCTGCGTCGGAGACGGCCAGAAGCGTCCCCAATGGGCCGCCGCCCTTTACTTGCAGGGTGATCGAGCCGTCTTCCGTTTTCTGCATGTTGCCCATCATGGAAGCCGCGCTCAAGAGCCTCCCGAGCGCTGCCGTTGCCGTGGGAAGCAGCTTATGAATCTGCCGCGCGCGCTCGACGATACCGGCAGAGGTAATCGCAACGGCATTCACAAGGCCGTCTTTTGTCATCGCGCGGGTAATCTGATCTTGCATAATTCTATCCTTTCTTCGCCGCAAAAAAGATACGAAGTTCCGTGTTTTCTGGCGCTTCCAATCGAAGGTTTCCAAATTGCTCGATTTGCGCAAAGCCTGCGTCTGTGAGCCAACCGGAAAGCTCTTCCGGCGTATAGGCCCGCTCTATGTGCTCCTCGAACGAGCGCTCCCACGTCTCGTCATCCAGCCGCTGGAAAAGATCCATCCCGTACCGGCAGAGACTGTGCCGCTTGTCATAGACCGCGCGCCAGACGCAGTAGCTGTCCTCCGTTTCATCGAGAAACACTTGCCCGTCAAGGCCTTCCAGCTTATAGGGCGTGTTGATATCAAACACAAAAAGCCCGCCCGGGCGGAGGCTTTTATAGACGCACCGGAACGCTTTTTGGACATCCTGCGGCTTTGTCACGTAGTTGATGCTGTCAAGCGCGCAGACGCACGCGTCTACCGGCTCGGGGATTCTCAGCCGCTGCATCGGCTGCGCAACAAAAAAGGGCTGGTTTTCTTCCAGCTCCATCGCCTTTTCCGCCGCCACGGTCAGCATTTCCTCCGACCGGTCGACGCCCAGCACCCTGTAGCCATGCTTTGCCAGCAGCACGGAAAGCGAGCCCGTGCCGCAGGCCAGATCGAGAACGGTCGTGGCCTTTACCCCGTAGCGGCGCAGAAGCGTCTTAAAAAAGCGCAGATATTTCTCGTACGGAATATCGCGCGTGAGCCCGTCGTAGGATGCGGCCAGCGCCTCGTAGCAGCTCACGGCGTTTCCTCCGCATCCTCATCCTTCAGACGCGCAAAAATCTCGCGGTAAGCGCCGGTACCGTAGTTGAGGCTGCGGTTGACACGGCTGATGGTTGCGCTCGACGCGCCGGTTTTTTCCAGAATATCGTTATAGATCAATCCGTCGTTTAAAAGCTTTGCCACCTCAAAGCGCTGCTCCATGGCCTTGAGCTCGGGGACGGTGCACAGATCGGCAAAAAAGTCATAGCACTCCTCTACGCTCGTCAGCTTCAAAATGGCTTTGTACAGCTCGCTCCCCGGATCGGACTGCTTGTTTCGGTTATTCAAGTCGCAGGACTCCTTTTCATATCTTTTTGTTCCTCCATTTTAACATACTAAACCATAAAAGTAAAGCGCTTTTCTGCTTCAGAGTAAAAAAGTGTCCCGTGCTGGCGTACATTTTGGAGCTCCAGCATCCATTGGACGCCGCATTTTTGTGTGCTTGCATTTCCTGCCGCATCCGGTATAATAAACGTGTATATTCAATCGACAGGGGATGCAGCCATGAAAACACTTCTCATCAAACAGATCGCAAGCCTTGTCTCGTGCGACGACGAAGACCGCGTGTATGAAAATGTCGACCTCTACGCAGAAAACGGCGTCATCCGCGCCATCGGGCAAAATCTCGACAAAGCCGCCGATGAGACCATCGACGCAAGCCATATGCTCTGCTATCCGGGCCTTATCAATACGCACCACCATCTCTATCAGCAGTTTTCCCGCAATCTGCCGCAGGTGCAGAACATGGAGCTGTTCGACTGGCTGAAGACGCTCTATGAGATTTGGAAAAACTTAGATGAAAATGTCATCCGCCTGTCGAGCCTGACGGGCATGGGAGAACTCATGAAGCACGGCTGCACGACCTGCTTCGATCACCACTATGTGTTCCCGGCGGGCGCGGGCGACCTCATCGGCACGCAGTTTGCCGCAGCAAGCGAGCTCGGAATCCGCATGCACTGCTCGCGCGGCTCGATGGACCTGTCTGTCAAAGATGGCGGCCTGCCGCCCGATTCTGTGGTGCAGACGGTGGACGAAATTATGAAAGACTCTGCGCGGCTCATTGAAACGTATCACGACGCGTCGTTCGGCTCCATGCGGCAGGTGGCGCTGGCGCCGTGCTCGCCGTTCTCGGTCTCAGCAGAGCTTCTCCGGCAGAGCGCGATTCTTGCCCGGCAGTACCACGTGCGGCTGCATACGCACCTGTGCGAGACCAAGGACGAAGAAAACTACATGCTCGAGCGTGAGGGGATGCGCCCGCTGGCGTTCATGCAGACGCTCGGCTGGGTGGGCCCGGACGTGTGGTACGCGCACGGGATCCACTTTAATGACGAAGAACTAAAGCTCCTGGCGGATACCGGGACCGGCGTGTGCCACTGCCCAATTTCCAATATGAAGCTCTCGTCTGGCATTGCGCGCGTCCCGGAGATGCTTGAGCTCGGCGTACCCGTTGGCCTCGGTGTGGACGGCTCTGCGTCCAACGACGGCTCGAGCCTTATGGAGGAACTCCGCGTGGCGTACCTTTTGCACCGCCTCAACTCCAGCCGCGAAGCGCCCTCCGGCTATGACATTCTGAAAATGGCGACCCGCGGCAGCGCCCGGCTTCTGGGGCGAAATGACATTGGAACGCTCGCGCCCGGCAAATGCTGCGACCTGTTTTTGATCGACAGCCGCAGGCTCGAGCTTGTCGGCGCGTGCTTTGATCCCAAGTCGGTGCTGGCTACCGTCGGCGTGCGCGGCGCGGTCGACTATACGGTCGTAAACGGAAAAATCACCGTCAAGGGCGGGCATCTGGCAACCATCGACGAAGAGAAAACAGCCCTTGACGCGCAGCGCGTCTGCGAAGGCTATCTCGCAAGATAAAAACAGATTCGGGTTTACGCGAAAGGAGTATACTATGGAGAAAATCAAACGGAACTTTGGCTTCGGTTACATGCGCCTTCCCATGCAGGGGGAAGCGGTCGATCTGGAGCAGACCCGTAAAATGGTAGATACGTTTCTGGACGCGGGCTTTAACTATTTTGACACCGCCCACGGCTATTTGCAGGGCAAAAGCGAAGAATGCATCAAGTCCTGCCTGTCGAGCCGCTATCCGCGCGAGGCCTATGTTCTGACAGACAAGCTGACGATGGCGTATTTTAAAAAGCAGGAGGACATCCGGCCATTTTTTGAAAGCCAGCTGGAAATCTGCGGCGTGGACTACTTCGACTTCTATCTGATGCACTCGCAGAATGCCGAAATTTTCAAGTATTTCAAGGAGCGCCGCGCATATGAGACGGTGCTGGAGCTCAAAAAAGAGGGCAAGATCCGCCACTTCGGCATTTCGTTCCACGACCGGGCGGAGGTGCTTGAAGAGATCCTGACCGAGTACCCGCAGATCGAGGTCGTGCAGATTCAGCTCAACTACGCCGACTTTGACGACCCCGCCGTCCAGAGCCGCAAGTGCTACGAGGTCTGCCGCAAGCACGGCAAGCCCGTCATCGTCATGGAACCCGTCAAGGGCGGAAACCTTGTCAATCTCCCGGAATCGGCAAAGAAGGTCCTGGAAGACCTCCACGGCGGCAGCGTTGCAAGCTACGCGATTCGGTTCGCGGCCAGTCTTCCCGGGATTCTGATGGTGCTCTCCGGCATGAGCACGCTCGAGCAGATGCAGGATAACATCAGCTACATGCAGGATTTCAAGCCTCTGAACGAGACGGAGCTGACTGCTATCGCAAAGGTACAGGAAATTTTTCACAGCATGCACCTGATCCCCTGTACGGCCTGCCGGTACTGCACGGACGGATGTCCGCAGCAGATCCCGATCCCGGATTACTTTGCGACGCTGAACGCAAAGAAGGTTACCCCTGGCTGGAACGCAGCGTTCTATTACAATGTCCATGCGCTCCACGGCGGCAAAGCCTCTGACTGCGTCAAGTGCGGCGCGTGCGAAGAGGTCTGTCCCCAGCATCTTCCCATCCGTGAACTGCTCGAGCAGGTCGCGGCAGAATTTGAAAAGCCAAAGGAATCGTAAGTTCAGACGAGCAAACCCGGTACAGCTTTACAGGCCGTACCGGGTTTTCCTTGCTTTTTGCAAAACCGGATAGTAAGATAGGTGCAGAAGTAAAACAAAAAGGAGCGTTTTTATGACAGTCATTGAACGATTTTTGAAGCTTGTCAGCTTCGACACGACCTCCAGCGAGGAAAGTGGTCAGTATCCGTCGACCCCCAATCAGAAGGTGCTCGGCGCGGAGCTTGTGCGCCAGATGCAGGAGCTCGGCATCCAGGACGCGCGCATGGATGAATTCGGCTACGTCTACGGTACAATCCCCGCCAACTGTGAAAAAAACCTTCCGGTCTACGGCCTGATTGCCCACATGGACACCTCGCCGGACGCGCCGGGCGGCCCAATTCACGCGAGGATCACAGAAGTTTACGAGGGCGGCGATATCATCCTGAACGAGGAGCAAGGGATCGTTCTTTCCCCGCGCGAGTATGAATCCCTTTTGAACCATACAGGAAAGCGCCTGATCGTGACCGATGGCACAACGCTTCTCGGCGCGGACGACAAGGCGGGCGTGGCGGAAATTCTCTCGGCGGCAGAGCTGCTTCTGGCCTCCAATCTTCCGCATGGCACGGTGAAAATTGCCTTTACCCCCGACGAGGAGATCGGCGAGGGTGCGGACCATTTTGACGTGGCGGGCTTCGGCGCGGAGTACGCCTATACGGTCGACGGCGGCGCAATCGGCGAGCTCGAGTACGAGAATTTCAACGCAGCCTCTGCACTCGTCGAGATCAAGGGCCTTTCCATCCATCCGGGCTCGGCCTGCGGCAAGATGGTAAACGCGAGTTTAGTTGCAATGGAATTTGCCTCGTTGCTTCCCGCATTGGAAACGCCGTATTTTACAGACGGCTACGAGGGCTTTTTCCATCTGACCGATATGGAGGGCTCGGTGGAGCACGCGAAGCTGTCCTATATCATCCGCGACCACGACCGGGAGAAATTTGAAGCGCGCAAGGCTGTTTTCGAAAAGGCTGCGAAGGAAATGGATCGCCGGTACGGAGGCGGCACGGTGAAACTCACCATCCGCGACAGCTACTATAACATGAAGGAAAAGATCGAGCCCTGCATGTTCCTCGTCGAACAGGCAAAAAGCGCCATGCTGGAGCTCGGTATTGCCCCGAAGGTGCAGCCAATTCGCGGCGGAACGGACGGCGCGCGGCTCTCGTTCGAAGGGCTTCCCTGCCCGAATCTCTGCGCGGGCGGTGAAAACTTCCACGGCCGGTTCGAATATGTCCCGGTTGAGGACATGGAGAAAATCACGAAGCTGCTTGCAACGATTCTCTGGAATATCGCGAAGTAACGGCCATGTGCCGCAACGTGGTTCGTAGGTGCGTACGTCTCTGCCTGCCCAAGGGAAGTTGAGAATTTTCCGTAGTTCTTCGTAAAAAACGGACTTTTTTGCGGGCAGAAGCCGCATCCGCCCCTACAGACGTTCCTCGAAAGAAAAACGTCTTAAAGCTTGATCTTTCCTTCTCTTAAATGCGCGAGTACGTACTGCTCGGGCTCGTCGACGGGCTTGGTGATGCCGGTTCTGCGGTGCTTGCTGAGCCCGCCCGCCATATTCGGGGTATCGCCCGCCAAAAAGGCCGCGCGGAAAAGCGCCTGCTCGCCGTATTTTTCGCGCAGCGCATCGACGGTTTTATCAAGCTTCGAGAGCTTTTCATAGTCTGCCGCATCAAAGAAACTCTCCTGCCGGACGCTGGTATCGGAAAGACGTGTGATCTGGATGCCGATCTGCCGAAGCGGTGTTTTCCCGTCCCATACGGCGCGCAGAAGCTCCCGCGCCCCGGCATAGAGCTCCTGCGTCACGTTGGTCGCGTTCGAAAGCTGCCGCTGGTGCGACCAGTTTTCAAACGCGCTCGTGCGCAGATGGATGGTCAGGCACGAGCCCGCCTGCTCGTCTCGCCGCAATCGCGTACCGACCGTCTCGCACAGTGACAGCAGAACCTGATCGGCATAGGGAAAATCCGTCACATCGTGCGGGGTGGTCATGGCGTTTCCATAGCTCTTGTTGGGTGCTGGCGCGCTTGAGCTGACGCCTGCGTCCTTGCCGTTTGCAAACTGCCAGAGTACGCCGCCCTGCTTTCCGAGCTTTCGGATCAGAAACGCGAGATCCGCCTTGGCAAGGTCTCCAATTGTGCGGATGCCCATCGCGGTGAGTTTCTGAGCCGTCGCGCGCCCAACCATGAAGAGCTCCCCAACCGGAAGCGGCCAGAGCTTTCGCTCGAACTCCTGTGGAAAGAGCGTAATGACCTTGTTCGGCTTTTCGAGCTCTCCTGCCATCTTGGCCAGCAGCTTGTTGCAGGAAACGCCGATGTTGACCGTGAAGCCGAGTGTCCTTGAAATCCGGTCCTTTAAATGCTGCGCGGCCAGAACCGGCGGGCCATAGAGTCCAGCCATGCCTGTCATATCGACCCACGCTTCGTCGATCGAATACTGCTCGACCACGGGCGAAACCTCCCGCAAAAGCGCCATCAGGCGACGCGAGGACGCAACGTAGAGCGCGTAATCGGGCTCGGCCACGACGAGATTCGGGCACTTGTCGCGCGCCATGCCAAGGGGCTCCCCTGTTTTTACACCGTATTTTTTCGCAGGTGTGCTTTTGGCCAGCACGATGCTCGTGCGGAGGTTTTTGTCGTTCGCAATGACCGCCGGAATATCCCGCAGATCAGGACTTCTTCCCTCGACGAGCGTTCGGTACGCAGCGGTCCAGGACAAAAACGCACTGTTCACATCAATGTGGAACCAGACAGGCTCTGCCATCAGTAGACCTCCCGAAAGAGCGTCCAGCGGTGGGTCCGGACGGTGTAGCGCAGCTCGTAGAGCTTTTCTGCGCCCTCTAACAGCGCCTTGCAGAGAAAGACGAACGTCTCAATGCCGACATATTCGACAAAGCGGCTGTCGATGATCTCGGTGATGTGAACCGTGTGGAGCTGGTGCTCGCTGTCTTCAAAGCGGAAGCGCAGCGGCTGGAGCTGGCCGTCTGTATTGCAGCTGGAAAGCACCTGCACGGGAAGATTTCGATTGGCCACGGCGTTCGTCTCCTTTCTAAAACATTTGTTTTATTATAGCATGCGGCGCGGGAACCTGCAAGCCCTTTTGTTAAATTGGCGGAATGTTCCGGATGCGGCGTGTGATGACTTGACAGACGTGATATAATAAGAAAACAAGGGATGGAAGGAGGTGCCAGCGTGGCTGCAACCGGCGTCAAGATCGTGGCGAAGAACCAGAAAGCGTACCACGAATATTTCATCGAGGAAAAATTCGAAACCGGCATTGAGCTCTCCGGCACCGAGGTCAAGTCCATCCGTCTGGGAAACCTCAGCCTCAAAGAGGCGTGGTGCCAGATCAAGGATGGCGAGCTTTTCATCCGCCAGATGCACATCGCGCCCTACGAGCAGGGCAATATTTTCAACAAAGACCCCCTGCGCCCGCGGCGGCTTCTGATGCACAAGCGGGAGATCGCGCGCCTGTTCGGCAAGGTCAAGCAGGACGGCTATGCGCTCGTTCCGATTTCGGTCTACTTCAAGGGCTCACTTGTAAAGGTTGAAATTGCGCTGGCCAAGGGCAAAAAGCTCTACGATAAACGCGACGACGCGGCAAAGAAGGACGCAAAGCGCCAGATCGACCGCGCCATGAAAGGAAGATAAGCATGGAAAATCCCATTATGACGCTCACAATGGAAGACGGCGGCAAGATCGTCGCCGAGCTCTACCCCGAAAAAGCGCCGCAGTCGGTGCGCAACTTCATCAGCCTTGCCAACAAGGGCTTCTACGACGGCCTGATTTTTCACCGCGTCATCTCCGGCTTCATGATCCAGGGCGGCTGCCCGCAGGGAACTGGCATGGGCGGCCCCGGCTACTGCATCAAGGGCGAGTTCAAGCTCAACGGCGTGAAGAACAACCTGAGCCATAAGCGCGGCGTTCTGTCGATGGCGCGCGCGCAGTCGCCGAACTCCGCCGGTAGCCAGTTCTTCATCATGCACGAAGACGGCGAGTTCCTGGACGGCCAGTACGCGGCGTTCGGCAAGGTACTCGAGGGGATGGATGTGGTCGACAAGATTGCGGCCGTGAAAACCGACGGCAACGACCGCCCAATGACCGAGCAGAAAATCGCAACGATCCGCGTCGACACGAAGGGCGAGGAATATCCCGAACCCGACAAGCTCCGCGACCCATACGGCAGATTCTGATTTATAGTATTGTCAGTCATTTTACGCCGAACCAATCGTTTCGTATTTGTCAGTTATTTTCATACCGAACCGATTATGGTTTTGTGCGTGGCGAAGCCA
>OFMQ01001035.1_pt1 | contig 16012 bp, 8 predicted proteins | sample 1541851 | NCBI WGS metagenome assembly OFMQ01 (sample SAMN04209227, study PRJEB22552) | human gut metagenome | biome: gut; material: feces | host: Homo sapiens | place: USA: Oklahoma | reverse complement strand
CAAGAATAACACCGATATTATTCTTATGAAGATAATTTACCATATATGCAAAGTCTTCCGGTGTTCCATAGCGTGCAGTTGGTGCATAATATCCGGTCACCTGATATCCCCAGGAACCGTCAAACGGATGCTCTGCGATTCCCATCAACTCAACATGAGTATATCCCATCTCTTTTACATACTTTGTAATTGCTTCTGCAAACTCACGATATGTATAGAATCCTTCATCTTCTCTTCCAGGATGTCTCATCCAGGAACCCATATGCACTTCGTAAATAGACACTGGTTCTTCTTTGTTATTCCACTTCTCACGAGCTGTCATCCACTTACTGTCTGACCAGTTCAGATTAGAAATGTCTGTAATTCTGGATGCTGTTCCCGGTCGGAGCTCTGCATAATTAGCAAATGGATCTGCTTTATATATCTTCTCACCCGCCTGTGTCTCTATACAGAACTTATACAAATCCCCTTTCTTCGCCTCCGGAACGAAGCATGTGTATATTCCGAGAGGCTCTCCTCTCTTCATCTTATCTTTCGTCTCATCCCAGTCATTAAACTCTCCGATTACAGAAACGTTTACTGCATGAGGAGCCCATACCGCAAAATATACTCCTCTTTTTCCGTTCTTTGTCACCTCATGGGCACCCATCTTTTTATAAATCTCATAATGATTTCCCTGCCCAAAAAGATAATGGTCAAGTTCTCCGATCTCATAAGGCTGCACTTTCGTCTTCGTGCTGTTTTTCTTAACCATAAAGCCACCTCACTGCTCAAATATATTCCTGATTGTAATGATTTAAAACCATACAATTTCTTATAGATCAAGGCACATTACCGAATCTTTCAATTGGTAACAAAGTTTCATTCTCCCCTTGAACACTATAGTTTTATTATACTTGATACTGTATAAAAAAGAAAGAGAAAATGTATTATTGCACAAAAATAGACAGTCGTTTTACTGACTGTCTATTAATTCTTAACAAATATATGTCATTAAATGTTGAAATCTTTCTCTGAAAGCAGAATTCTGTCGGAAGAATCTGTATTCTTTCCAAATACTCTCTTCACAAGCTTCTTTGCGGAAGCTTTCTGTGAATGAGCGATCGCATCATCCATCACTTCTTTCACTTCTGCTACTGTTACTGCATGATCTTCTCTCTGTAAAGAATCAATCTTACTGTACAGTGCAAGAATTCCCATCTCATCGATTCTGTAACCATTCTCCTGGGCATAAGTCTGTCCAAATGTTACAAGCTCATCATTAATAAAGATCGGCACTTCAAGTCTGGAAGTAAATTTTCTTCTGAATTCTCTGTTGGAAGAAAGAAGTCTGTCCAGTGGTTTTCTCTGCTCTTCAAGAACTACTAAAAGTTCTCCTGTATCCTGCTCCATTGCTTTGTTCAGCTTGGCGAGTGTTTTTTCGTTCATCTGTCCGGCTTTTTCAATGATCAGTGCACCGCCGTACAGTTTACGGAAAATGTCTCCGATTCTCTTCTTATTCAGTGACTCTCCTGTTACAATCGCAACCTTGCCCTGACGGATGTCACGCTGCTTCTGAATTGCCTTTACAACATCAACAGCAAGGACTGTCTTTCCATTTCCTTTATTTCCAATAATCAGAAGGTTTCCTGTTCTGGAAGTTCCTTTGCGGTTTGTACAGTTCTTATCCTGCTCAAGTACATCTACCAGCTGCTCACTCATACCACGTACAGGTACGAAATAAGAGAAGAGTTTCTTCTGTTCATCTGTAAGTCCTGCTCTTGTACCGATTCCGCTCTGTGTTTCAAGATCATAACGACCATGCACGATAAATCCTGTATCAGACATTGCATCTGCAATCTCATCTAATGGCAATGGTGATGTCTTACCTGTTGCGATCAATTTTGCAGTCTCTTTACGGCTCAATGGTGTCGTCGCAGACATGATATCAATTCCATCATCTTCATCCGGAATCTCTCTGTCATCCGGTTCCTCACTATGCGCTGGATTCACGCTGAATTCATCTTCAAAATTTGGCACTTCTTCATAAGAATTCAGACCAAGAAGATCATCATCTGAAATCTTATCTTCTGCTGTGAAAAGATCTCTTGGATTAATTACTTCATCATCCTCATCGTCTTCTTCATAACCATAGGCATCCAGATCATCATATCCTTCTTCCTCACCGAACAGATCATCATCAGCGTCTTCATAATCATCCGGCAGATCGTCATCAGACTCTTCATAATCATCCAACAAATCGTCATCAGACTCTTCATAATCATCTAAAATATCGTCTTCGTCAAACTCTTCTGCATCATCCCAGTCATACGCATCATAATCTTCGTACTCATCCTCACCGAGTCTGAGATCATCCGCAAGCTCTCCCATATTTTCATGTGGTTCTTCTTCTACCTCAAGAACTTCTTCTGAACTTACTGTTGCATCTACTTCTTCCTCTTCCGGAATAACACCTTCAATCTCATCAATCAGTTTCTGTATCTCTGGTGATAAAATTGGTTCTTCATTATTTTTATTGTCCATAGTCTCTCTTACTGCTGCTCCTTCTGAATCATCTTCATCATTGACAACTTCAGTTTCTGAGATCAGTTCCTCCACCTCAGACAAATCTTCTGATTCATCTGTCAGATCTTCTGACTCAGCTGCATCTATTTCAAAAATTTCTTCCTCTTCCGGTTCTGCTTCCCCTGCTTCAAGGATTTCTTCCTCTTCCGGTTCTGCTTCTTCTGCTTCAAGGATTTCTTCCTCTTCCGGTTCTGCTTCTCCTGCTTCAAGGATTTCTTCCTCTTCCGGTTCTGCCTCTTCTACTTCAAGAACTTCTTCCGGTTCTGCTTCTCCTGCTTCTATAGTAACTGCATCTTCTGGGACATCTTCTGAAGTCTCCTCCACTGCCTGTTCTATAAGTTCTTCTTCTGTCTCCGGTTCCGGTATCAGTTCTTTCATCCCTGATGGAACTACTCGTTCTTTATTGGCTTCCTCAGCTTTCTTCTCTTCTGTCAGTTGATTCACGATCTCAAGATCTTCTACATCCTCAATTGCTGCAATATCCTCTTCCAGATCTGTCATATCCGGTTCGACTTCTTCTCCCGGTTCTGCCTGAACTTCCGGTTTCGGATTGAGTAATTGCTGCAGAGCTTCATCTAACCGCATCGTATCTCCAAGTTTCTTCTTGACTGGTTTTACCGGATTCTTACTGACAATCGGTATGGAAGCAGTATCTTTGCTAAGTGTTCTCTTATCTCCACTTGTCTCTACCGTTGCCGGCTGAACTTCTGACTCATCCTCGGAAGCTTCTATAACTTCTGCTGTTTCTACTCCTGCTTCTTCCGGATTTTCTACTTCGGTATCCGGCTCTTCTGTCGCTTCCAAAGTAACCGCATCCGTGTCAATCACATCGGAAGTACTGTCGTTCTCCATCACCGGCTGTTCTGTCAGCCCGATTGATCTTGTATCTCCAAGTGCTTCAGCTCCTTCTGACGCAGAATCTTTTTCCTCGTCTTCTCCTAAATAGGAAGCCAGATCCGGTATTTCTTCTGTCTCTGAAGAAAGCTTCTCATATCTGTGATCATATTTCTGCTGCTGCGATGGTGACAATGGCTTATACTGCATCTTCAGTTCCATTGCCTTATAAACATACTTACCCTCGCTGAACCAGAGGATCAGATCATCACACTCTTCCAGACATTCTGTCATCATACCTGCTTCGCGATAAAGCTTCGCCAGTTCATAAGCCCACTCTTCAATATATTCTGCCTTTTTAAATTCCTCCAGAGCCTCAATCTGCTGTTCGATCGGCGCTCTCTGCGCTCTTAAGATCTGATATCTAAGGATATGCCTGTTCGGATCTTTCGGTGCAATCTGGATAAATTCGTCATAATAGTCGATTGCTTCATCTATATTCTTTGTCTTAATTGCAAGAGAACATAACTTATAGATCACCTTGCGGCTTCCTTCAGAACGGCGATATGCAAGATTCATCACATCATAGCTCTTCTGATACTCTTTTGTTTTTTCATAAATATCACTGACATTCATCAGCATCCCTGCGTTACGGACACGCTTCCAGTCAATCAGATCTGCTGCTGCCGCTGCTTTTCTGTATTCTCCATCTTCCATAAGTTCCAGCATCTCTTCTGTCTTTAACTTATATTCATACTTATCCACTGTACTCACCTCATTGTCATTGAAATATTAGTTTTGGTCTGAATGTGTCCATTAGGCACTAGCCGATACTCTTTCATTATTCTACCATATGAGGTCTGTAATGTCAAAAAAATGCACCTTCAATTCCTTTTGAAAGTGCATTTTTAGTGTTATTTAATTGTATTATTATTATAATTTTATATTTTGTATCGGAGATTATTCGCGATTCTACGTTCCTGTGAGACCTTTGTCGTCTGTTATTTTATCACCTGAATGATTTTCATATCCATTCAATACTTTATGTATTAAATCTTCTGTCAAGTCATTCCTGCTTTTATAACAAATCTGAGATTATAACATGTCCTTTCAATGTTTCTTTACACATTTTTCATTCTATGTTATATGCGGTATTTTTATTCAATACATCTATGAGTGATTCATCTTTTTCTCTTTGCTTCCAGTTTCCGTACTCTCCGATCTTTGATCTTCTTTTCTTTCTACTGGACTTTTACGCTTGGCAAAGGTCTCTTTCTTCACAGGAACCTTCACTCATCATACCACTGACATATTGATAAAAATCTGAAACTATACTGTCCATGGGACTGACCTCCTGTTGAACTTGTATTTTTAATCTAATCAGGCATCTGTTACTTTTGCCTTCTTAGTTAAATATCTTTGGGAGATTTCTTTCTCTCTTTGATGGTTATATAATAACATTCGGCGTCTAATTTGTCAATATATTCATTTGATTTTTTTATATTTTTTATTTATTATCTGCTTTGGTTGTAATTGTCTGAATTTTCAAACATTTCAATTAACAGATTTCTGCTCCAGCCGGCATTTCTTTTTCCGGTGTCATCAGTGCAAGGTTACCTTCTGCATCTTCTGCACAAAGCAGCATTCCCTCTGAAAGTACGCCTGCCAGCTTCGCAGGTTTCAGGTTTACAAGAACCATAACTTTCTTACCAACCATTTCTTCCGGTGTGTAATGTGCTTTGATTCCGGATACGATCTGTTTTACCTGGCTTCCAACTTTTACCTGAGAGCAGAGAAGCTTTTTGGATTTCTTTACAGCCTCACATGCAATGATCTCTCCAACCTGGAACTGCATTGCTCCAAACTGCTCAAATGTGATCTCATCTTTCGGCTCAATGTCGATAACAGCTTCTTCCTCTTTCTTTTCTTCTACCTTCGGATGAAGTTCTTTAACTTTCTTCATAACCTCTTCGAGATCCATTCGCTGGAACAGAATCTCCGGTTTCTCTGTTACATGTCCGTTACCAAGCTGCTCAAGGATCTTCTTACTTGTAGAAGGCATAAAAGATTCAAGAAGTCTTGCACCTTCAGAAATGCTCTGGATCAGATTCCAAAGTACTGTAGAAAGGCGATCCTTCTTGGATTCATCTTTTCCAAGTACCCAAGGAGTTGTCTCATCAATGTATTTATTGCAGCGTTTGAACAGATTGAAGATTTCTGTAATCGCATCGGCAACGCGGAGGTCTGCCATCTTAGCATCAACTGCTTTAGAAGCATTCTCTACAACTGCTTTCAGTTCTGCATCTACATCTTCTACAACACCCTTATCTTCTACTGTTCCGCCGAAGTATTTGTTTGTCATAGAAACAGTTCTGTTTACAAGGTTTCCAAGTGTATTGGCAAGGTCGGAATTCAAACGCTCTACCATCAGCTCCCAGGAAATAACACCGTCATTCTCGAATGGCATCTCATGAAGTACGAAGTAGCGAACTGCATCTACGCCAAAGAAATCAACGAGTTCATCTGCATAGAGAACATTTCCCTTGGATTTACTCATCTTACCGTCTCCCTGAAGCAACCACGGATGTCCGAACACCTGTTTCGGAAGTGGAAGATCAAGTGCCATAAGGAAGATTGGCCAGTAAATTGTATGGAAACGGATGATATCTTTTCCAATCAGATGAAGGTCTGCCGGCCACAGTTTGTTAAACTGCTCTGTGCTGTTTCCGTCTGCGTCATATCCGATTCCTGTAATATAGTTTGTAAGAGCATCAAGCCATACATATACAACATGCTTTGGATCGAAATCTACCGGAATTCCCCACTTGAAGGATGTTCTGGATACACACAGATCCTGAAGTCCCGGAAGAAGGAAGTTGTTCATCATCTCGTTCTTACGTGCTACCGGCTGAATAAATTCCGGATGTGTATTGATATACTCGATCAGACGATCTGCATATTTGCTCATTTTGAAGAAATATGCCTCTTCTTTTGCAGGCTGAACCGGGCGTCCACAGTCAGGACATTTTCCATCTACAAGCTGAGACTCTGTGAAGAAAGACTCACATGGTGTACAGTACATTCCTTCATAATGTCCCTTGTAAATATCTCCCTTGTCGTAAAGTTTCTTGAAGATCTTCTTAACCTGTTTCTCATGATCTTCATCTGTTGTACGGATGAATTTGTCATAAGATGTATCCATCAGATCCCAGATTCTTTTGATTTCTGTTGATACGTTATCTACGAATTCCTTTGGTGTGATTCCAGCTTCCTCGGCTTTGAGCTCGATCTTCTGTCCGTGCTCATCTGTTCCTGTCTGGAAGAATACATCATATCCCTGGCTTCTCTTGTAACGTGCGATTGCATCTGCAAGCACGATCTCGTATGTGTTTCCGATATGCGGTTTACCTGATGTATAGGCAATCGCTGTTGTTATATAATATTTTGGTTTTTCTGACATTTTTCTGCCTCCTTTTCCCACAATGTGGGATTCTTTTCTCAACTTTCAGTGATTACTAATACGATTTTTTCTGGATTTTCCGGAACATCCCTAACGGAGCGTTTTTAATATATTAGGAAAGAACCTAATATATTAAAAAACGCCCTCCCAGGGACTTGCATCCCTGAGAAGACGAATCCTACTTTCGTGTTACCACTTCTCTTCGTTCCTTCCTCGCGGAAAGAAACCTCTATGAGTATCTACACTTTCGTTAGTAAAAACTGCTTTGTTAATCAAAACCACTTTGAATACTACGGCATTTCTCACTGTTGATACTCTTCGCTATAAAGGGCGAATCCCTTCACAGACTAACCTGAATCTCTTCAGCAATTCAATTTCCCGCTGAAACAGCTTCCTTGAATTAAACTATCCCGGCTCATCTGCGCTGCTCAGAAGCCATCTTCATCTGTCTTCCATCCATCCCTCTCAGCATCCGGCCTGACAGCCTTCAGGACTTTTCTGTAGAATCTGTTACAGACTACTCTCTTCCTCATCGCGTTTCGCTTATCACTGCTTTTCATTCCTTAAAAAGGTTAGCATAACGCGAATAGAATGTCAAGATACACCGCTTGTTGTTTTCTCTTTCGATTCCTCTGTTGTCCCGCCTGCATTTCCTTTTGCTTTCATTCTTGGAAATGTAATATCTACCCGGAACAAATCTCCGTCCAGATACAGATCAAATGTACCTCCCTGCATTGTTGTAAGGCTCTTCGCTATAGAAAGTCCTAATCCACTTCCCTCCGTACTTCTGGAAATATCTCCGCGGATAAAACGTTCTGTCAGTTCGTCCGCCTGAATATTCAACTGATGCTCGGAAACATTTTTCAATGAAAATCTTACCTTTGTATCATCTGTTTTCAGAGTCGCGTAAACTCTGGTTCCAGGCATTGCATACTTGGCTGCATTTCCGTAAATATTTTCCAGAACACGCCACATTCTTCTTCCATCGACATGCACAACAGCCGGTTCTGCCGGAAGATCTGTGACGATTGCCAGATTTCTCGCCTCGAATTTTTCTTCGAGTTCACCCTGCGTCTGCTGGATCATTTCTGACAGATCAAGATCCATATATTCCAGGGAAATATTCCCGCTGCTGACTTTCGATGCTTCTACTACATCTTCTGTCAATGTCTTCAGTCTCTGTGCTTTCTCTTCCAGAATATTCAGATAATCCTGAACTTTCGGATCTGCTGGATCTGTTTGTCTTAAGATGCCGACATAGTTCAAAATAGAAGTCAGTGGTGTCTTAATATCATGAGAAACATTTGTGATCAAATCTGTCTTAAGACGTTCGTTTTTCATTGCCTCGGCAACTGCTTTGTTAAGTCCGGTTCCGATCCCGTTGATCATCAATGCAAATTTCTTGTTCTCCCCATGCAGTCCGTCGATTGGAATCTGATAACTCATATTTCCGGCAGCGATCTCCTGAATTCCTTTTCTCAATCGATTCTTCTCCATCACATTTGCAACCATGTAATAGAATAGCACTGCATCAGCAATCAGCAGCAGAATCACCAGGAAGAAATCTCCACCCCAGAGCACGAAAAGCTGAAACAGGAAATAAAGAATCAAAAGTCCTGCTGTTTTCTTTGTAAGCTTCATGTCTCGTAATATTTTCCCGATAAATATACCGAAGCTTCGAAGCAGACTGTTCTCCCACAGACTCTTTGCCTTAATTCTTCTTACCAGACTAAGATAGCCGGCAAAGAAGCAGGTAAATGTAAATGCTCCATATGCAAACGCACCTACTGATTCTCCGAGACTTAAAGTCTGCATATATACATTCGGAACATAGGATGATGGAACAAATGTATCACTTTCCACAGCACCGTACGAACTACATAACCCTGTAATCCCATCAAATAAGATATGAATTCCATCTATTCCTGCTACAAAAAAGAAATAACTTCCAATCACCCAGACAAAAATAACAACTGCAGCAGCAATCTCTGTCTTCCAGGAATCGAACTTTAACAAATGCAGTTCTTCATCCTGCGGTTTTCTCCCTGCCCCCAATGTCAACCACACTACTGTGACCAAAAAGAGTACTCCGCTGAAAATCATAAAATGCAATGTTTCTTTCATCTGTGGAATATTATTCTGATAATCAATACTGGTCTGATAGAACTGATCCTGAATCGGATATTTTGTATCAACCGCAACTGCAAAAACATCTTTCCACTTTGTTCCACCGGAATAGTAACCATAAGAACGTGTATTGAGCCATTGATCCGAATAAGAAACGTTCATATTCGTCTTAAAATCTTTCAATTCAGGATAGATTACCATATATTTCACAGGGTTCTTTGACGCTGATTCTATCATGTCTTCTATGCTTTTCTTTACATCTGCATAATTTGCATATTCTGCTTTATTTGTAGTAACCTTCTTTGTCGATTCATCTGCATACAGATAGGTAAAATTGGTATTCCCTTCTTCTAGATAATCCCAACCGCCTTCATAATCCTGCCAGTCTTCATAGATTGTCTGCAATGCTGTGGCAATATTATCATAAACCAATGTCAGTCTTCCATTTAACTGCGGATTATTATTTACAACCTGGAGTAGATTATCCGCTCCGACCGGTGCATATTTTTCAATCATTGACTGACCAAAGTTCCAGCAGTCTGTATAAAGCAGCTCACCGTTTTCATCTGTAATCTGAAATGTATAATAGCCGGAAGTCGTAAATTCGCCCGCCTGCAATCCTGCCAGAAACTGATCTCTGTCCTGCTCGCCCATCTGGAACTGAAGTTTTCCTGCATTTATAAGAGAAAAGAAATCATTCGTATAATAGTAATAATAATTTCCGTCTGGTTTCTGGCAGACGATCACGCCATTCTGTTTGTAAAGATTGTCGTTATCTGTTCCACTGTAAGTCTCGCCCCAATTTACCAGCTCTTCCATTGTGTACGTGACACCTGACAAATTTGTTTCTGAAATCTTGCCCTTCTTTGACAGTTCCATTACATCCACCAGTTTTTTCGGATTGTAGGCACCGTCACTTTCAAAAAGATTCTGTAGATAAAGCTTCTCCTGCACATCGTACATATAGCTTTCGACCATCTTGCTGAATTCTTCGGATTCTTCAAAAGACTGTGTATTCATCTTTTGAATCTGTGACAAACTCATTCCTCCCGCCAGTGTCAGGAGAGAAAGCAAATTTGTCACAAGCAATGCTCCGCTAAGAATCGCCACAACAAGAACGATTGTCCTTGTCACGGTCTTCCTGTACCATTTCTTCATTGTTAACCCTTCCTTATATGCCTTCTTATGCATTTTTATATGTTCTCTTATATGCTTTTTCTATCCATTTTTACATGTGCTTTTGTTACTGTTCGCACTATGCTTTTTCGATTTTATATCCGACACCCCAGACTACTTTCAGGTAACGTGGATCTTTCGGATTGATCTCTATTTTTTCTCTGATATGACGAATGTGAACTGCAACTGTGTTATCCGCACCAATTGCCTCTTCATTCCAGATGGATTCATAAATCTGATTGATTGAAAATACTTTTCCTTGATTTTTCATCAGAAGCAAAAGGATATTGTATTCAATCGGTGTCAGTTTCACAAATTCTCCGTCTACTGTTACCTGCTTGAGATCATCATTGATTTGAAGGCCACCTACCTTATAAATCGTCTCTTTTGGCTCCTGTGCTGTTCCGCCAAGCTCGTTAAATCGTCTCAGCTGTGATTTCACTCGTGCCACAAGTTCCAGCGGATTGAACGGCTTTGTTACATAATCATCCGCACCGATATTGAGTCCAAGAATCTTATCGGTATCTTCTGACTTCGCAGACAAGATAATGATTGGCAGACTGTTCTTCTCGCGGATCTTCAATGTTGCACGGATTCCGTCAAGTCTTGGCATCATGACATCGATAATCAGAAGATTCACTTCCTCTTTCTCCAAAATCTCCAGTGCTTCGATTCCGTCATATGCTTTTAAAATCTGATATCCCTCCTGGGAAAGATAAATTTCGATTGCTTCTACGATTTCTCTATCGTCATCACATACTAATATTTTATACATTTTACATACCCCTCGATAATTGCTGACACCGATAACAGCGCAGCAACATAATTATCACATGATCAAGTTCCAACTATAGTATACATGATACTTGATGGTTTTTAAGAGATAGATTGGAAAAATATTAGGAATTTCTTAAATCGACGATTTAACAATTTAAATACTTTCTATTTCTTGCACATCTTTTGCCAACGTTTTATAATAAGAAACCGTGAGCCACTTTAGAACATAAATGTAGCTGCACAAAAATGATTGCATTTAGTGCTAGAATCTCTTAGTATAGCTGCAATCCATCAATAAAAAGGAGTATAAATTAAGAATGATTGAATTTTTGAAATCCTTCCTCTTTGGAATTGTGGAAGGAATCACAGAATGGCTGCCGATCAGCAGCACGGGACATCTGATTCTTTTGAATCAGTTTGTGAAATTAAATGTTTCTGAAGAATTCTACAGCATGTTCGAAGTTGTGATCCAGTTAGGTGCGATTCTTGCCGTTGTTATCTTATTTTGGAACCAGATCTTCCCATTTGGTGCACCGGAAGGAAGTCACACGGTCAGACGCCGTCAGGCAAAACATGCACATAGAAGAAAGAAATCCGGAAATGGAATTTTAAGTTATGTGAAGATGGATATCATTATCCTCTGGCTGAAAGTCCTTGTTGCATGTATCCCTGCAATTGTGATTGGAATGCCGTTCAATGATCTGTTTGAGAAATGGTTTTACAATTACCCTTGCGTTGCGATTGCTCTGATTGTCTTCGGTATCGCCTTTATCATTGTTGAGAATAATCACAAGGGCAAACCTGCGAAGATCAACAGTATGGATGAACTTACTTATAAGACTGCATTTTTGATCGGACTTTTCCAGCTGATCGCTGCAATCTTCCCTGGAACATCCAGATCCGGTGCAACAATTGTCGGTGCTTTGATCCTTGGAGTATCCAGAACCGTTGCTGCTGAATTCACTTTCGTACTTGCGATTCCGGTTATGTTCGGTGCAAGTCTTCTGAAGCTTGTGAAGTTTGGTCTGAACTTTACCGGAACAGAAGCAATAATTCTTCTGATTGGTATGGTAACAGCATTTGTTTCTTCTATTATCGTTATTCAATTCCTGATGGGATATATTAAGAAACATGATTTCAAAGTATTTGGATATTACAGAATCGTGCTTGGTATTCTTGTGATACTGTATGCGTTGTTTTTAGCGTAAGATTTATTGATATTTTAAAAACTCCCAATAGAATTCCATCTCAGATATCTTTTAGAGTATGATTTTCTATTGGGAGTTTTTTATTGGAGTTCAATTATGCTTGTTTCTTTTGAAAAAATTCTTTCAGTGCCGGATACAGTTCTTTAAATTCCTGATATCTTTCCTCGTACTTCTGCACCAGTTCCGAATCCGGTTCTTCTGTTCCTGTTACTTTCACAAGTTTCTTCGCAGCCTCTTCCACCGAATCAAATACGCCGCATCCAACTGCTGCCAGGATTGCCGCTCCATAGCCCGGGCCTTCTTCGCTTTCGATCAGATCTACTTTCATATTCATCACATTTGCAATGATCTTTCTCCACAGCGGACTCTTTGCTCCACCGCCACAGATCTTTGTTCTCTCTGGATTCACACCAATACTTCTTGCAACTTCCAGAGAATCACGCAGTCCGAATGCAACACCTTCCAGCACAGCCTGTGTCATATCCTCTCTTGTGCTGTCCATAGACATTCCGATAAATGCTGCTCTTGCGGAAGGGTCATTATGAGGAGAACGCTCTCCCATCAGATACGGAAGATAGAACACATGGTTCTCGCCGAGCCTTGTGATTCCTGCCTGTTCTGCCGGATAATCTTTGGTCTTAAGGATTTCATCCATCCACCATTTATTACAGGAAGCAGCACTGAGCATGCATCCCATCAGATGATAATTGCCATCTGCATGGTCAAAGGAATGCAGTGCATTGTTCTTATCTACTCCGAATTTCTTACTGGAAATAAAGAGTGTTCCTGATGTTCCGAGAGAAATATTGCAGCCGCCGTCTCCGACCGTTGCTGTTCCAACTGCTGCCGCCGCATTGTCCCCGGCTCCTGCAATTACTTTTACATCCTCTGATACGCCAAGTTCCGCTGCAACCTCTGCTTTCAAAGTTCCAACGACTTCCCAGCTTTCATACAGCTTTGGAAGCTGTGCCTCTGTAATACCACAGATCTCAAGCATTTTTGCAGACCAGCACTTATGCTCCACATCCAAAAGCAGCATTCCGGAAGCATCTGAATACTCTGTGCAAAAAGACCCTGACAAACGATATGCAAGGTAATCCTTCGGAAGCATGATCTTCGCAATCTTTGCAAAATTCTCCAGTTCATTTTCCTTCATCCAGAGAATCTTCGGTGCTGTAAATCCGGCAAATGCAATATTTGCTGTATACTCTGAAAGCTTCTCTTTTCCAATCACCTGATTCAGGTAATCGGTCTGTTTTGCAGTACGTCCGTCGTTCCACAGAATTGCCGGGCGAATCACCTTGTCTTCCTTATCAAGCGCAACAAGACCGTGCATCTGGCCTCCAAAACTGATTCCCTTTACTTGATCCTTATCAAAACCTTCAAGAAGCTCTTTCAGCCCTTCCATACTCTGTGCAAACCAGTCTTCCGGTTTCTGCTCTGACCATCCCGGATGTGGGAAATATAACGGATATTCTTTTGATACGATATTCTTGATCTTTCCATTCTCATCCATCAGAAGAAGTTTTACTGCGGATGTTCCAAGATCTACTCCTACAAATAACATGTTGTTCCTCCTGTATAAAGACAGAGAGCCTTGCCGTTTCCGGCACGGCTCTCTGCCCGTTTTCTATGCTTATAACTTTCTATGTAATTAACCCCACGGATTCTCTGTTGGATATCTTACACCCTTCGGCTGGTTGTATCCGATCTCTTCAACCGGCACACCAATGTATTTAAATACTTCGAACAATGCTTTTCCAAAGTGTCCGAAAGCAACTGCTCCGTGATGTGGATAATTCTTTTCGATCAGTACGTGACGGTAGAATCTTCCCATCTCCGGAATAGCGAACACTCCGATAGATCCGAAGGATTTTGTAGCAACCGGAAGTACTTCTCCCTGTGCAACATAAGCACGAAGTACATTGTCAGATGTACTCTGCAGTCTGTAGAATGTGATGTCTCCAGGTTTGATATCTCCTTCCAGTGTTCCCTGTGTAACCTCGATTGGAAGAGATCTTGCCATGATCATCTGATATTTCATTTCGCAGAAAGCAAGTTTGCCGGAAGCTGTATTTCCACAATGGAATCCCATAAATGTATCTTTCTGTGTATATGGGAATTTTCCTTCGATGCTCTCTTTGTACATATCTGCCGGTACTGTATTGTTGATATCAAGAAGTGTTACTGCATCCTGGCTGACAGCAGTTCCGATAAACTCGCTGAGTGCTCCGTAAATATCAACCTCACAGGATACCGGGATTCCCTGAGCTGTCAGACGGCTGTTTACATAACATGGAACAAATCCGAACTGTGTCTGGAATGCCGGCCAGCATTTTCCTGCGATTGCAACGTATTTTCTATATCCTCTGTGCTCCTCGATCCAGTCTTTCAAAGTAATCTCATACTGAGCCAGTTTCGGAAGGATCTCCGGTTTCTTATTTCCTGCTCCGAGCTCTTCTTCCATCTCTTTTACAACGGCCGGAATTCTCTCATCACCTTCATGTTTGTTATAAGCCTCGAAAAGGTCAAGTTCAGAGTTTTCCTCAATTTCAACTCCGATATTGTAAAGCTGCTGGATCGGTGCATTACATGCAAGGAAATTCAGCGGACGTGGTCCAAAGCTGATAATCTTTAAGTCACTTAATCCGACAACTGCTCTCGCGATCGGTTCAAACTCATGGATCATATCAGCACATTCCTCTGCTGTTCCTACCGGATACTCCGGAATGTAAGCTTTTACTCCTCTGAGTTTCAGGTTATAGCTTGCATTAAGCATTCCACAATAAGCATCTCCACGTCCCTGTGTCAGATTATCCTGTGTCTCCTCTGCAGCTGCGACAAACATCTTCGGTCCGTCAAAATGTTTTGCAAGCAGTGTCTCAGAAATCTCCGGTCCGAAGTTTCCAAGATAAACAACCAGTGCGTTACATCCTGCTTTCTTTACATCTTCCAGAGCCTGCACCATGTGGATCTCACTCTCTACAATACAGATCGGACATTCATAGACAGTTCCTTCACCGTATTTTTTTGTATAAGCATCGATCAATGCTTTTCTTCTGTTCACGGAAAGACTCTCCGGAAAACAATCTCTGCTCACTGCTACAACACCGATTTTCAATTCTGGCATGTTACTCATAATAAAATCCTCGCTTTCTTTATCCTTGTTATTATTTCTATTTTTTCATGTTATGTTATCCACATTTTTCCTGTAATTTCATTTGGTTTTCCACACATCATACAGAGACCTTGTGAATAACATGATCCTGATTTTTGGAAACCCCGGCATCCATTTTCAATCAGACTTCGACGTTCTCGCCTTTTAATCCGCAAAATGCTCCTTCAATCTGTGCAGTACATGGTGCATAGTGAAGGGTTGTTGCATACAGAGTTCTACACCGGTTCCCGCCGGAACTAGGAATGCTTCTACCTTGGCTGTATCATAGAGATCTTCTCAAAAGAGTATTCCGTGATGATCTTGCCGTATTTTCGGAAAGATGCATCTGTTACATTCTGGATTTTCATGATGTCCTCTTGAATTTTCTTCTGTTCCCTGTTTCGTTTGTTTCTATGGTCATTTTACCAACTTAAAAAGGCATTATCGACCAAATAATTAGCCAAATAATGCCCATTTCTTATCTTTTCTTTCTGGAAGTGAAATATGCCTTAGCATCCTAATTCGGCATACCTCTCTCATTCTATTTCACGCCCCATTATTCCTTCGGTGGCAGAAATCCCTTACTTGTCTTCACGATCACTTTATCAAATATCATGAACATGGACGGCAGTACGAAGATTACGACTACCATACTGATCAGTGCTCCTCTTGCCATCAGGATACACAGGGAACTGATCATATCAATGT
>OFMQ01001030.1_pt1 | contig 16060 bp, 19 predicted proteins | sample 1541851 | NCBI WGS metagenome assembly OFMQ01 (sample SAMN04209227, study PRJEB22552) | human gut metagenome | biome: gut; material: feces | host: Homo sapiens | place: USA: Oklahoma | reverse complement strand
TTTCTTATTTTTTGTAGTTCTTTTCTATGAGAAACGTTCCCCGATTCAGGGTTGATTTGTCATGAATTGTCGATTCTGATTTTTGAAAAATTATTGAAAATTATCTTTTTCAATACCTCAGCCGAATACCAGCTACATGGAAGCCAATAAACCATGCAACAGCGGTTCTTTTATTCGCCAGTATATGCAATTTCTATCTCATAGCCGCCGTTCTCATAGTAGGCATGGGAAAAATAGTATCTTATTGTTATTTCTGAAATATAAAATTTGAATCATAAAACTTCTTTCCCTCTCAAATCCATTTTTACCAAACCAACTACTAACAATCCAATAAAAATTGCCGTGTCCACAAATAACAGTACAACAACACTTTTTACCATTCCGAAAGTAAAAAGTATGGAGAAGATTTCCACTGACAACACAATAAAACACATATAATTTGTCAAATACTCTGTTATAATTTCTCCATAATAATTGTTCATCTGCAATTTCGCATAGATAAAAGGTTTTAATAAATAACGGATTATGATACATATAACAGGACAAATAAAAATCCAGTTTTTATTAACTAGGGATGTTGCCACTCCTTTACTCCATTGTACTGGAATTTCTGTCGGCAACTTAGAATAAGACAAAGCCCCAATAATCAAGCATAGTGCGGTAATCATAGTCCAGGTAAGCATACTTCCCCATATATACAAAAAGCTGACGGAATCCAGTTTGAAAACAGTTCGATTATCTTTCCAATAGTCATGCAAATCTGTTACATATTGTTCTACCTGTAATTTTTCATAACTAATACTTTCTTCATCCAGCATTTTTTCACACATGAGTTTTGCCTTATTCAAATCAGTAATCTGATTTTTTAATACTTCCTTTTGCTTCTCAAGCATTTCCTGCAATGTTACTTTTTCGGATATAATACTTCGTATATCTTCAATAGAAATTCCCAATGTACGTAGATATGCAATCTTCTTTATATTTTCCACATCATTTTCAGAATAATCTCTATAACCATTACTTTCATTTCTCGAAGGCTCAATAAGTTTTTCCTTTTCATAAAAACGGATATTAGAACGGGATAAACCTGTTCGCTCTTCTACGTCTTTTATAGTCATATTATGCCCTCCTTTCGAGCAACTCTATTTTACTTAATAATAAGCTATAAACAAGGTTTACAGTCAAGCATTTATCAAAAAACTAAAGATGTACCGTTTCACCAAATAGACGGGACGTACTTCATTTGATAAAAAACTAAAAAAAACAGAAATACAAATCGAAATTTGAAGCGGAGGTATGTATTATGAATATAGGATTTTGGTCGTATATAATTTTGGTAATACCATTTCTGATTATAGGTGTGTTATTTGCGATTTTTAAGGAAAAAGCAGCAAAATTTGTTTCAGGATTTAATTCATTTTCTAAAGAAGAACAGGCATTGTATGATAAAGCATGTTCTTCTTTAGAAAAATTTAGTCGTTGACAGATAACATATCTTGCATTATAATACATTTAACAATTAGGTTAAATGTTAAATGAGGAGCGTGATGAATTCTTGGGTATACAAGATACATTAAAAGCACTGGCAGATCCAATACGACGTGAGATTTTAAATTTATTGAAGAATGGACGGCTTTCTGCTGGAGAGATATGTGAACATTTTTCAGTAACGGGAGCTTCTATATCCAGACATCTGGCAATATTGAAGGAGGCTGATTTAATCCGAAATAAAAGAGAGGGAAAATTTATTTATTATGAATTAAACACTTCCGTATTGGAAGATGTCATGTTGTGGATTATAGATTTGAAAGGAGCATCGGACGATGAAGGAAATGATAAAAAAATATAGAGGTTCATTAATTTGTTCTGTTCTGGTAATGCTCATCGGGGTTTTAGTAGGATTCACTAGTACACAGAGCATGTGGGCAAATGTGTTTTTTGTAGTGACGGATTGTGCGCTGGTGGCAATAATATTTTATGATAACCGGAACAGACAGCAGAGCCGCAAGATTATAGGAATGACGATGTGGATTATACCAATTATAACATTACTCTATAATGGTATTACAAGACTGGTCAATATGGGTGCAGATATGGAAAATCTGTTTATGGCAGTAATTTACTATGGAACTGGACTGCTGTTTATGGTTATTGGAAATTATTTGCCAAAAGTGAAACAGAATAATACCATAGGAATAAGAGTTGTATGGTCTTTAATGGATGAAGAAAACTGGAATGCAACACATAGATTCAGCGGCAAATTATGGGTGGCATCAGGTATTTTATGTATGCTTTGTGGACTTTTTGGGGAAAGCATGGCTGCACTGGTTGTGTATATTATAAGCATTATGGCAGCTGCAATCATTAGCATTCTCTACTCCTACCTTTTTTATAAGAAAAAGCTGGCAACAGGAGAAGGCTTAAAAATTCAGTATAATACAAAAAAAAGTGTGATATATCTGATCATCGCAATTTCCACTATTGTGTTTACTATATGGACTTTGTTTTGTGGAAGCATTCAGATTCGTTGTAATGATCGTGATTTTAACATTGAAGCAAAAGGATGGAATGATTATACAGGGGAGTATTCGCAAATTGACAGCATTTCTTATGAAGTAAATGTATTGCAGAACGATAATGATCACAGAACTAATGGCTTTGGAAACCTGAAGTATGCTATGGGAAACTTCAAAAACGATATCTTCGGAGATTATATCCGCTACACTCATGCCTCCTGCCATTCATATGTTGTCATGAACATAGATGGAAAAATATTAGTTGTAAATGGGGAAAATGACGCAGAGACAAAGGAAATCTATCAGAGAATAAGTGAGAAGGTGTCAAAGGAAAGAAAATAGTTGTCGAAACGCTGATGTATAGACAAAACTAGTAACGGGTAAACCTCATCAATTTACCCGCTTTTTTATGCCTTCTATTTAACTATGGGGAGCGTTTTGGAGGTTTCCGTGAGGATGGTTTGTCCAAGTTGTAAAAAGAGAAGACCTTCATCGAAAGCACCTGCATCTAAGAATATCTGTGATTACATCTCGAACGCCTAAGAACAAAGAGACTTAATGTTTCTTTGTTCTTTTATGTTTACTCAGAGAATATTCTAAACAAACACGAGAAGGAGTCTTTTTAGTCTAATTCTAGACTGTGTTACCCGTTTTTAGTTTCACCGTTTCAAGTGAGTATTACCCGTTCTTACTTTAACGGTTTGTGTTTTGTCTCGCTAAATGCACGGCTTACTTTAACATCGACCTGCGGGCAGAATTTGCTAAATGCACGGCTTAGTTTCCATATGCACGTTATAGTTTAACGATGACAATGACAATTAGGATAGTTTTATCCTAATTTTTTCTTTACAAGTGATATATACTGTTATACACTGTTATATAGAAGGTGATACAATGATTATTATCAATAATAGTTCAATGATTCCTATTTATGAACAGATTGTGAATCAAGTGAAACAAAATATTGTGGATGGTAAGTTAAAAGAAGGAGATGCTTTACCGAGTGTTCGTGGTCTATCAAAAGATTTAAAAATATCGGCTTTAACTGTTAAAAAAGCATATGACATATTAGAAGCAGATGGTTTATGTAGAACGGTTCAAGGTAAGGGTTCGTTTGTGTTAGGGGTAAATCCTGGCTTGGTACATGAGCAGCGTGTAGTTGAAATCCAAAAGGATTTAGAGAAGGTACTTGATAAAGCGAAATCTTATGATTTATCAAAGGATGAAATTAGAGATTTATTTGATATCTTGATGGAGGAATAATAGTATGCGATTTGTAAAGACATATAATGATTTTAAATTGGATTGTAAACTTGAATTAAAGCCAGGAACAATAACGGCTTTGATTGGTCGTAATGGTTCGGGTAAGACAACTTTATTTAAGTTGTATCTTGGTTTGATTGAAGATGATGATAAACATACAAATCAAGTGAATAAAGAAGAAATTGGTGTTGTGTGGAATGATTCGAGTTTTAGTTTGGTTTTAAATGTTCTTGAAATTAAAAAGATTCTAATGTATTCCTATAAACATTTTGATTGTGATTATTTTGATTCTATGGTAAAAAATTTCGAATTGGATATAAAGAAACCATTAAAAGAATATTCTACAGGTATGCTTTCAAAATTGAAGATCATTATTGCGACAAGTCTTCATGCGAAAATATTATTGTTGGATGAACCAACAAGTGGTTTAGATGTGATTGCACGAAATGAAGTATTAGATTTGTTGCGTGATTATATGGAACAAAATGAAGAGGTTTCCATATTGATTAGTTCACATATCGCAAGTGATTTGGAGGGTTTGTGTGATGAATTTTACTTTATTGAAAAAGGAAAAATCATTCTGCAAGAACAGGATCTAGAATCATATGCATTATTAAAGGGTGTAGATGAAACTGTGGATTTAAGCTATGCATTAAAAAGGATAGGCACGACGTATCTTACAAATGAAAGACAATTTTATGTAGAAAACTATCCAAATCTAGTCATTGAAAAAGCACATATTGATGATTTGATGGAATATATGATCAAGGGGGAAACTATATGAAGGGATTGTTAGTCAAAGATTTCTTGTTGATGATAAAAAGTAAGAAAGTCATATTGTTTATGTTGTTCATTGGAATCATTGGTGGGATAAATGATATTTCATTTGCGACAGGTTATATCTTGATGGTTCTTGCGATATTAAGCTTATCTACAATTTCGTATGATGAAGCCAATCACGGATTAAATACATTATTTACTTTACCCATTTCTAAATCGGATTATGTGAAAGAAAAATATTTGTTTTCTTTGATTATTACAGGGATTGGTTTTGTGTTTGTCACAATATTAGGTTGTTTTAGTAAAAGTGGCTTCATGGAAACACTTATAATCTTATCAACAGCTTTGTTGTTGTTGGCTCTATCTTTGCCTTTTCAATTAAAGGAAGGTAATGAAAAAGGAAGAATTGTTTTGTTTGTGGTTGTGTTTGGATGTACTTTCTTATTCGCTTTCTTAAATCAATTTATTCCTAAATTCTTTGAATCTATAGAATCTGTATTGAATACATTAGATCCTATAATGTTTAGTGTAGATTTATTGATTACAAGTTTTGTTCTATATCTTATTTCCATGATGATTTCAATTCGTGTATACAAAAATCGTGTTTTTGATTAATTCACTAATTTATCTACAATACTGTTGATGATATTCGCAATTTCTTCACAGGATTCTATGCATCCTGCATCAATCCATTGTTGAATGGTTGCCAAGGATCCAAAAAGGATGTAATTTTTGATGTATGGATCGTTTTGAGAGACTTGTTCAAGCTGATTGTTGATGGAATCGAGTGCTAGAACTTGTTTAGGAAATTCATTGTCGACATTGCATTCAAAAAAGATTTTGATGGTTTCTTTATTAGATTTTAAAAATTGGAGTAATTGGATAAAAGAAGTTTCTTTTGGCTGACCATTTAATTGTTTATTGATCAATTGAATGACTTCTTGTTCCATTTCTTTAATGACATCATATTGACTGCCATAATACTTGTAGAAGGTTGAACGATTGATATCAGCCTTTTCACATAAGCTAGAAATGGTAATCTTATTGATGTCTTTTTCTTTTAAGCATTCAAATAAAGCTTCTCGGATACATCTTTTTGTCATTTGTATTTTTCTATTCATAATCAACACCTGTTGCTTTCGTAACAATATGTTAAAATCAGTCGATTGAAAAATCAAGAGATAATTTTCTATAATTAAGAAAATATGGAGGGCTTTTTATGCTTCAATGTAAAAATATTATAAAAGATTATGTTTCAGGAGATGAAATTGTACATGCATTAAAAGGTGTGTCACTTTCTTTTCGTGAACATGAATTTGTTTCAATACTTGGACAGAGTGGATGTGGTAAGACTACATTTCTAAATATTATTGGTGGTTTAGATCATTATACTTCCGGTGATTTAATTATCAATGGAAAGAGTACAAAGGATTATAGTGATAAAGACTGGGATACGTATCGTAATCATCAGGTTGGTTTTGTGTTTCAATCCTATAATCTAATCATGCATCAGAGTGTTTTAAGTAATGTAGAATTGGCTTTAACACTAACGGGAGTCAATAAAGAGGAAAGAAGAAAAAGAGCTATAGAGGCTTTAAATAAGGTTGGACTTTCGGATCAAATTCATAAAAAGCCAACCCAGATGTCGGGTGGACAAATGCAGCGAGTGGCCATTGCTCGTGCTATTGTCAATAATCCAGATATTATTTTGGCAGATGAGCCAACTGGTGCTTTGGATAGTGCAACAAGTGTGCAGATTATGGAGATTTTAAAGGAAATCTCAAAAGATAAGCTTGTCATTATGGTCACTCATAATCCGCAATTGGCAGATGAATATTCGAGTCGAATTATTCGCTTAAAGGATGGTTCTTTAGTATCGGATTCCAATCCTTTTAATGAACAAGAAATGAATGTGGATACGAGTGTGTTAAAAAGACCTGGCATGTCTTTTAAAATGGCTTGTTCATTAAGTTTAAATAATTTAATGACAAAAAAGGCACGTACATTTTTAACCTCTTTTGCCGGAAGCATTGGAATTATTGGGATCGCATTGATTATGTCATTGTCGCATGGTATGCAGTCGTACATTGATCAAATGGAAAATGATACAATGGCCAGTTATCCGATTGAGATTCAGGCTAATTCAAGTGATATGTCTACATTAATGACAACGATGATGGGCATGAAGAAAAAGACAGAAGAACATAAGGATTCTAAAATCTATTCTCGTCCTTATGTGGAGGATGTATTAGAATCTTTATCGAGTTCAAAGAAGAATAACTTATCGGCTTTTAAATCGTATATTGAAAGTAGTAAGGATAAAGAATTTAGAAAGACGGCGAAAGCGATTGAGTATGATTATAATTTAAATTTACAAGTTTATAATGAAAATACAGATTCTGGCTTAGTGCAAGTATCGCCAAATGGTTTGTTAGATAAATTAGGAATGTCAGATATGATGTCGATTCAATCGCAATTCATGGATTCAAGTGCTATGACCAATGATCAAGTATGGCTTTCTTTACCAGAATCGAAAAAACTTCGAGATGATGAATATCAACTTGTCGAAGGTAAGTGGCCAACAAACTATAACGAAGTTGTTTTAGAGGTCGATGAGAATAATGAAATTACGGATTATGCACTGTATTCTTTGGGATTGTTAGATCAGGATGAATTGGTTAAGAATTATCAGAAGATTTTAAATGGAGAGACGGACAAGATTTCAAAGACAAATCTAAAATCGTATAGTGTGGATGATATCTTAAATTTGAAGTTTAGATTGGTTCTAAATAGCGATTTATATCAAAAGGTAAATGGTTTATGGATCAACCAAAGTGAAAATGAATCGTATATGAAGGATGTTGTTTCTAAGAGTCCTGAAATCAAGGTGGTTGGAATTATTAAGCCAAGTGAATCCACTGTTTCACAACCAACAATGGGTGGTGTGTATTATACAAAGGCTATGGAAGAGTATGTAACTCAAAAGACGGAGAATGCTCAAATTGTTCAAGAACAAAAGGCAAATCCAAATATCAATATTTTTACGCAGACCGAGTTTGCTTCAGGACAAAAGATGAGTATGTCTAATCTTACAAATGAGCAGATGATGCAGCTTTCTAGTATGTCCCAAGAAGAATTGATGAATTACATGAATACGTATAATGAAAATATCAATGCGACGTATGATTCGAATTTGACAAAACTTGGTGTTGTAGATTATTCAATTCCGACAAAGATTTCATTATATGCATCAAGTTTTGATGGAAAAGAAAAGCTGGGGGATTTGATTACTTCTTATAATAAGAAGCAGACCAAGAGCAATGTGATCACATATAATGATTTTATTGGAACGATGTTAAGTTCAGTGACAAGTGTTGTGAATATTATTAGTTATGTATTGATTGCCTTTGTATCTGTATCACTCATTGTATCAAGCATCATGATTGGTATCATTACGTATATTTCAGTATTAGAACGTACAAAAGAGATTGGTATCTTACGCTCTATTGGTGCCAGCAAGAAAGATATTACACGTGTATTTAATGCAGAAACATTCATTATTGGATTGATCAGTGGTGTATTAGGCATATTGATTACACTTGTATTGAATGTTCCAATTAGTGTGGTCGTTGAGAATATGACAGGTGTAGCTCATATTGCCAAATTACCTGTGAATGGTGCTGTATTCTTGATTTTGATTGATTTGGTATTAACCATTCTTGCAGGATTGATTCCATCTAAGATTGCGAGTAAAAAAGATCCTGTAGAGGCATTAAGAAGTGAGTAATCACTTCTTTTTTGGTATAATACCTGCGAGGTGATTTCATGATTCGAAAAGGAACGATTGAAGATGCAGAAATATTATCTAAGGTAGAAGCAACTTGTTTTCCACCCAATGAAGCAGCGACTTCAAAAGAGATTCAAGAAAGATTAAATGTATATGCGAATCATTTTCTTTTATTGTTTGAAAAAAATCAATTGATTAGTTTTATCGATGGTTTTTGTACAAACCAAAGAGATTTAACGGATGAAATGTATAGTGATGCTTCGATGCATGATGAAAATGGTGACTGGCAAATGATATTTGGATTAAATACATTGCCGGATTATCAAAAAAATGGTTATGCCGCTAAGATCATGAATGTGATGATTAATATGGCTAGACAAGAAAACCGAAAAGGATTAGTGTTAACTTGTAAAGATAGATTGGTGCCTTACTATAGTAAGTTTGGATTTAAAAATGAGGGCGTATCCTCAAGTGTTCATGGTGGTGTAGTTTGGTATCAAATGCGATTGGAGTTTTAGATGAAAATAATTCAAAAGGTAAAGAAATATCAGAAGAAAAAAGCAAAAAAAGCCGCAAAAGAAGAGTTGAAACAGATGATTCCTACGTTAAGAGGTCAATTGAATGAAGTGACTTCTGGTTTGGATGAATTAAATGGTCTTCTTAAAAAGATTACGCGTTCATGAAGTCTAAGATTTATTTGGCTATTGATTTAAAGTCTTTCTATGCTTCTTGTGAATGTGTATCTAGAGGATTGGATCCTTTAAAAACCAATCTTGTGGTGGCGGATGCTTCTAGAACAGAAAAAACAATATGTTTGGCTGTATCGCCTTCTTTAAAGCAGTATGGAATTGGTGGAAGGTGTCGTTTGTTTGAGGTGAATCAAAAGGTAAGAGAAGTGAATGCCAAAAGGAAAAAGGGATTTTTGCGTTTTGATGGTAAGTCGAGTGATGATGAAATTTTAAAGCAGAATCCTAGATTTGAAGTCGATTTTTTAATTGCACCTCCAAGAATGAAATACTATTTGGATATCAGTACACAAATTTATAATATTTATCTGAAGTATGTTTCAAGTCAGGATATTCATGTATATTCTATTGATGAAGTGTTTATTGATGCGACGCCATATTTAAATACGTATCAATTAACACCCAAAGAGTTCGCGATGAAAATGATTTTAGATATTTATGAAACAACTGGCATCACGGCTACAGCAGGTATTGGTACGAATTTATATCTTGCCAAGGTGGCAATGGATATTGTGGCCAAACATAAAGATCCAGATGAAAATGGGGTTCGTGTTGCGGCTTTAAATGAATGTAGGTATCGTAAATTGTTGTGGAATCATAAGCCTTTGACTGATTTTTGGCGTGTTGGAAAAGGATATGAGAAAAGATTAAATAAATTGGGTATTGATACAATGGGCAAGCTTTGTGCCTTTAGTTTAGAACATGAGGATGTTTTGTTTAAGACATTTGGTGTAAATGCCGAACTATTGATTGATCATGCGTGGGGGTATGAGCCTTGTACAATGGAAGATATCAAGGCATATAAGCCAGAAAAGAATAGTATAGGTTCGGGACAAGTCTTATCTTGTGGGTATGAAAAAGAAAAGGCTAAGATTTTAGTAAAGGAAATGGTGGAATCTTTAGCTTTAAGTTTGGTGGATAAGCATTTGGTGACAAATAAAGTGGTTCTTACTATTGGTTATGAAGTAAATGCGGATTATACGGGTGAAACGATGGTTGATTTTTATGGACGTGTTTTGCCGAAAAGCTTAAATAAAATTGTTCATTTACCTCAAAAGACAAATGCGAATTCAATTATGATTCAAAATATATTGGATGTATATGATCAGTATGTGGATTCTAGTTTATTGGTGCGAAGAATCAATGTGGCGGCTGTTGAAGTGATAGATGAAAAGAATCGTGGCTTTGAACAGATTGATTTATTTTCAAATGTGGATGAAGAAGAATTAAAGAAGGAAAATGATCTTCAAAAGGTGACTTTAAAAATAAAGAATAAATATGGTAAGAATTCGATCTTAAAGGGAACGGATTTTGAGAAGGGTGCCAAGGCAAAAGAGCGAAATGCGCAGATTGGAGGGCATAAGGCATAATGGATGAAAGATGGTATACAATGGATCGCCCTAAAAGTAAATATCCAAAGATGTCTATGTCAGATCGTGCCGCTCAATTTGCACCTTTTGCAGCTTTAACAGGTCATAAAGAGGCGATATTGGAGCAACAAAGAACAACTCAGACAAAACGCATTTTATCAAATGAAGAAAAGCTTGAAATCAATGAGAAAATCATTGAATTGATAAATTTGAAATCGAAATGCAGAATCACTTATTTTGAAAAGGATAAGACAAAAAGTGGTGGTAAGTACCTAAATAGAGTTTTATCTTTTAAGCGTATAGATGAATTGAATAAGGTGTTATATTTTAAAGAGAATATTCAAATACAAATAGATGATATTGTAGATATTGAAGTATTGGAAAAGTGATGCTTATATATATTCATACGCATTATGCGGATGAACTTTCTTTAAAAGATATTGCGGATGTAGGAACGATGAGTATTGCACAATGCAATCGTTGTTTCAATAAGATGTTAAATGTAACGGAAATATCTGAAGTGTTGGATTTAATAAAGTGACGCATTTTATTCAGGTATTTAAAATCACCAAAGAAATATCGAATGATGGAGGATTAAGATGAAAAGGGCAGTTGAAGAAATCTTAAAGTTTAATGAGGAAAGAGATTGGGATCAGTTTCATAATCTAGAAAATTTGGCTAAATCGATTAGTATTGAGGCAGGAGAGTTGTTAGAATGTTTTCAATGGAATAATGAATATGATAAGCAACATGTTTGTGAAGAACTTGCCGATGTGATGAATTATTGTATTTTGATGGCCAACAAACTAGGTGTGGATATGGAAGAGATTTTGTTGATGAAATTAGAACAAAATAAGAAGAAATATCCTGTAGAAAAGTGTAAAGCATCTTCTAAAAAGTACACAGAACTGATAAAATAGGGGTATGTTAGACATCGAGCGATTACAATTCTTAGATTTATATAGTTTTGAACTACGATTGGATTATTTTGAGAAGATTTTAGAGTTTACGAGTTCTTCTTATTCCTTTTATTGGTTAGAGGCCATATTAAATTTAATGATTTATAAGGATACAATTGAATTTAATGAAATCTTGGATGAAATGATTTCTTTAGCCTATGAGGATGTGGTAGAAAAAGGGTATCATTTGGGTCCGTTGATTCATCAAAAGCGTACAAACGCATTGGAAAATGCGATTTTAAGCATCCAAAAGTATTTGCCTGAAAATTGCTCGAAACAAGAAATTATCATTTGTGTGAAACAACATGATGAAGATTTAAAGGAATATAAGAAACTATTGATCATGCAGACACCATATCGTTTATTATCGAGTTTTTTGGTGGATGTAGGTGGTAATGATCCAATTTGGAATCGGCCTAAGGATATTATAGAAACAATTAAAGATTATAATGAAAAATATAGACTTCCATATATCATTGAAAATGATAGAGGTCTTAAAAGAAAAGTTATTGTTCAACCAGAATGGAGAGATTTCTTAATGACTAATTATCGTGTTATTATGGAATGGGTCCATGATGAAAAAATCAAGTATCTTGAAAAGCGTAAGATTGAAGAAAGTGCATCATAGATGATGTGCTTTTTCTTTTGGCTAAAATAAAAAAGTCTATTGCTAGACTTACTTTTGTTTGTGTTTTAAATACATGGCGTAAATAAATTTGGCGATTCCAATCGCAATAAAAAATATCCCTAATTTTTCTAACATTATAAAGATTAGTCCTTTCTATGTATATGTGCTACATTTACCAATCTCTGTATCTTAAGTACATAGCGTAAAGTAATTTCATATATGCACTAAGTACTAAAAGTCTTCCTAAAAGTTCTAACATATTGCCAAATATATAACTGTATAAATCCTGGTATATTCTTAATATATCTTACACGATTTGTACATAAAATAAAAACTCCTTTATGTAAAGGAGTAATTGATAAATGGTACGAAAGCCGTTCAATAAATCGAACTTCTAAGCATTTTAAAAGTAAATATTTTAAGTTTAGCAGCTATCAAATTGGTAGTTGCTTTTTCTGTTTTTATGATGCCTAGAGGGGTTTTGTATGTCATGTCATGGGAAAGGACTTTTAATCGTTTTTTTGTCAAGTATCGACTTGAAGAAGAGTTAAAGCGTATCGAACATTGGATAGATTTTAGAGAATTTTATCACAACATTTATCTATATCTGAGATCTCCAAACATGCTTTCAGAATCTCTGGGGTGTGGCGGAAGTAATAAAGATACATGTTTAGATACAGTATGCAAATGGGATGAAGAGTGTGAACTATATCAAGAAGAATCATGTGCAATTATGGCTATGGGTTTAGATCAAAGAAAACAATTTTTTGATTTATATATTTTACATAAGCCAATTCAAGGCAATCAGAATTGGCGGTTAAAAGATGATCTTTTGGTGCTGTTTGCATCCAACGATAGGGATTATGTATTTTCAGATGTCATTCTTGCTGAATACGAAGCAATCAAATCGAAGTTTGACGAAAAATTCCAATCTGATTTTGAAAGAAGAAAGGATATCTTCAATGAAATACTTATTAGCAAGTCTTATTTACTGCCTGAAAAATGGAAAAATACAGATTTTGAATGTGGAGGAAATGCATGTCGAAGAAGACACCTGATTTTTCTTGCGGATATGTTTGAAGAAGGTGATCTTGCAGAAAGCGATTTTAAATCCATCGCAAGTGTTCTTCCGTATGGAAAAAAATACGTGAAATTTGTTTTGAAACAAATTAATAACAACTAAATATTAAAAATTGACAATAAAAAAATGAGTACGCCAATACTCATTAATTTATAAAACTTAACAAGATTAATCAAAAAATCAAGAACTTAATCAAGAATTTAATCAAGAACTTAAACACGATTAGATTAATCATTTCTCTATATTCATTGTATTAATCTTGTTTGAGTTTGTCAAGACTTTAAACAAGATGCGTCACGAGCCTTATCCTCGCCATGACCTGATTGATTCAGTGAGCAAGGAAATACGTGCTAAATCTATTGGTATGCTGTTACCAGTAGAGGATGAACGAAAGATGATATGATTCATTGGTTTGAAATTATTACAGCTATTTGAATGTTTTCAACTCGTATCATCTTGAGAATTTCCGACAATGAACGGAGGCGGATGTATATAGTCATGATGTGCATTTGTCTTTAGTGAGATAGTGTCAGTCGAAGACTCACGTAAAACAAATAGACTGGGGTGGACACGCTGATGAGAGACATTTACGACAGTATGGGTAGCGTTGTATTTATCTGCTATACAGTTAAGAGACTAAAAGATGAAAGAGCAAAGAGCAAGTAATCTCTGTTATGTAGATACGTAAATGCTGGCGACAGAGTGCATGGCTATGAAACGACAACAATGACGGGTGACGGGAAAGTTCCTTGAATTCAAATCGGATGAATATACTTCTTATGGCATGATGATTCCATGCTGTAAGGGAAAAGTGTATTCTCCTCTTCCAAATCAAGGTTCAAGGAAAGTAAGTATAAGCCTGATTGTGTTGAATATTAAATGATGATTTAAATAGAAAGTAGGTTGATAAATATGAAATCATTAGAATTAAAGGCGTTAAAGATGAATGACAATTTTCCTTTAATTATCTCTTTAAATGGAAAAGTCGAATGGGAGTTGGATGACAATAAGGATATAGTGGACAGTCACCTTGTTGGTCGAGATGATGCTAGATGTACATTTTCTACAATTTCTCAAATTATGCTGTATCCTTCTTCAGATAAAGCCAAAATAAGATCTACATTAAATTATTTTTTTTATGTTTGTGATGAAAGTCTAAGCCCACAATGTATGTGGAAGACAGATGACTGTGATTATATGAGTTTGTTTTTAGAGTATCATATCTATAGCGAATTTGAGTTTGATAAAAATGTAGAAAAAATGATTAATATGTTCCCTGAATTACTTCATTCTGAAAATGTTCTGCTAGATATTCCTAAAGATAAAAAGATCAAGAATTTGGTATATATGATTGAAGTTGCATATCCTGTTACTTGGACGATTGATTTCATTGAACATGATAATTTATGTGGGATGAAATTTAACAGCATCAAATTAAAAAGCCATGATGGAGTTTCGCTTTTAGTAAGAACTGATAAAGATAACGGTTTGTATGATTATGTAGTAGAAGTGATAACAAAAGATGGAAATCATGCGTATGGCTGCGGTGATGATCTGGATGTTGCATTAGCAACCTTTAATGAATATGTCGAATCGAGTAGTTGTTGATTCTGACTTTAGAAAGGTGATTTATACGAGCAGTGAAAAAATGAAGGGATGTGTGTCGAATGAAAATTTTGTTAATACCAGATAATCCTCTAAATGAAATTGATTCACTAGTGGATATTCAAGAGAAACAGGCAGAAAAACTTAAAGATTCAAGAGTAATTTCTATAATTTCCTTAGTCCTGATGCTTTATACCTGTATAGTGGGAAATTATCCTTTATCGCCAGATATTGAAATAAGGGATTGTTTTGAATTGATGGAAGCATTCTTGGTGATTGCAATTATTTCTATGGCTTTTTCAATATATTACCAACATTGTTTAGACAAAACAATGAATAAAATATCTGCTTTAAAAGATCATTATATTTTTTATTCAGCATACTATATGCTATTAGATTTATATGATGGAAATCGCATATGTTATAGCGATATATGTGATATTGCTTACCGTGATGAGCATTTATTTAATCTGAACGATAAATTCTTCTCACTTTATTTTGATCAAGATAAGGCTGATAAATGGAATGATATTCATCATATGAACATAGATTGTTTTATAAAACGAAATAAATTTAATTGCCATGCTGATGAGTTAGATTTTAATGATAAAAACAAACAATGTTTTAATGATTATAAAATTGAGAGTATATTTTCGTTAGCGAACATTTCTTATTTTGATATATGTAAATTGGCAGTATTTGATGTACTGGATTTTGATGATTTAATTAATGTTCTTTCTATATTTTTAAAAAACAAACTAGAACAGGATGATAATGACCATATTACTAAATCTAAAGATCTGAATTTTTATGGAAGATCAATCAGTGAAGAAATATCAACTAAATATACTGCTGATACTTGAAAATAAAAAAAGATGGCAGTGCTGCCATGTAGGGAGGAGTGTTGTTGATGAGGAAAAACCCAAATACTAAAAATCAAAGAGATAAAACGATTTTTGAATTGATTGATGATTTACGAAAAGATGAGAAAGTTTATCTAAGATTTTTGGTAGTATCAATGATTCTAGAATGTTTGATTTTTATACCTTTATGTAATTTGATAGGGACATCATATTTTGAACCGTTTATCCAGTATATATGTCTAATAGGGATAATTATGATTTTGACATGGATATGTTCATTAAATTGGATTACCTTGAATTGTTCTAGAGTACCAAAATGGTTTTACTTTATTTCTACTTTTGCATCTATGTCTGTTATATTTTCAATCATTATTATAGTGTGCTAATCAACATGATACACACACTTAATATAAATGTCAACTTAAAAATGTACAGTTTTGATCATTTAAGAATGTACAATAT
>OFMQ01000983.1_pt1 | contig 16523 bp, 14 predicted proteins | sample 1541851 | NCBI WGS metagenome assembly OFMQ01 (sample SAMN04209227, study PRJEB22552) | human gut metagenome | biome: gut; material: feces | host: Homo sapiens | place: USA: Oklahoma | reverse complement strand
GGTGGGGATAAACGGGACTGGATCGCAGTTGTAATCGACGGTTTCCATCTTCCTGGCCTTGACACAAGCGACGAGTTTGTTGGAATCCTGTTTCGTGCAAGCATCGAGTTTGTTGGAAACCTGTTCCGTGCAAGTATCAAGTTTGTTGGAAACCTGTTCCGTGCAAGTATCAAGTTTGTTGGAAGCCAGCTCCGTCACTCTGATCTCCATGCGTTCGCAACGCTCGTAGTCATACACATTCGCATGGCCTTCCACCACCTTGCAGATCCGATCCTGCAGCGAATGGTCAATATGGTCCGCCACCCAGCGCTTCTCTGACCAAAGGTCGTAGAGCGTATAATACCCATTGCGCCTCATCTCCAGCACACCAATCCGATTATTGGCCGTGTGAAAGGCGAAGGAGTCAAACTCCGGTTTCACCAGCATTCCGTAACGGTCGCGCAAACCCACCTTCCCCGTCTCCGGGTCCTTGACGACGAGAATGCCCGGGTAAGCATCAAGGCGCTGACGGTACACCCTGGCAACATCCAGGCAACAGTAGGGATTGCTGCCAATAGCCATGCAGGGCAGCAATACGCCCAGATAGCCCACAACGACGACATAGAAAGGCAGGTCCTTCACGCTCCTAAGGAGTCCGCCACAAGCATAGGCCATCGCACAAAGACTGAGAGCGAGCATCGCCACACGCTCCACCCCCGCGTCAAACTGCGACAAGAAGAACGGGACCATCGCAATGACCACCACCCACAGTTTCCCCATCGCCACACCACGGAGCCTTTGCAGCAGATAAAGACTGACCATGGGCGCCACAATACAAGCCAAGGCGCAAGCACGGTCGTAGAGGGCCAGCCCGAAATACAAGGCAAAGAGCGCCACCAACAGCAGGGCGCAGTAGGTCTTGCCCCGTCGGTCCGTCCAAAGCAACAGTCCCATCGCTTCCTTCCACGTCAAGTTGTCCACCATACCGCCCTTGCGCATCGCATTGACGGCATAGGCAACGACAGGAAACAGTCCCAGCCATACTTTCAGCACCCACGGGAACACTTCCTCCCTTGGCTTGTCCGTCTCCATGCCCATCATAGCATACGCCTTCGAGGTAAGAATCCACATATGCACATCAGCATCCATCAACCATTTGAGTGCCATCAGTGCAAGAGCAACCAGCCCCGAGGCCCAAGCCTTTTTCTCACCCTTGTAGAGGGCAAACGAGCACACGATGCGAAACAGTACCATCAATACCACTATATTGACAGGGAAGTACGGGAACCAGCCATAGCCGACCACCACCACGCCTATTGCCCACAAGAAGCAGATAGTCCAATCCAAACCATAAAACGCCTTCTTCATACTACTGTTAATTTCTTTTTCCATCATAATGATTTCCTTTGTTTTGATTTATAGATTTTATTTGTCATCTTATTGATTTATTGATTCACTTTGTCACCTTGACGATTCATTTTCACCTTGATGATTCATTTTCATCTTGACGATTCCTTTGCCAACGTGACGATTTCTTTGCCAACGTGTTGTTTCTTTTGCTATCGTAATAATTCTTTTGCTTCAACTCAATTCTATTCCCTCGCTACTCCACTTCTATCAGAATAGCCGTATAATTATCGTCGCCATACTTCCAGCAGCTAAGGTCGAAAACATGCAGTATCTCCTCCAGCGACTTCTCCTCCATCATCCTTGCCTCCAAGTCCTCGGACTCCATACTCTTGTGGACCCCATCGGAACAAAGCAAAATCCGGCCGCCCGGACAAACAGGAAACTGCACCACGTCGGCAATCGCCTCCTCCGGATGACCGCTGAAGAAACTGCGCGCCACGATCTCGTACCCAAAGCTCAACCTCACATGGTCCTGCGTCTGATACACCACTCCCTGGCCTGGCCGCTGCAGATAGCACCTGCTGTCTCCCACATGAGCTATGGTCACAATGTCCCCCTCGATACTTGCCATCACCATCGTCGTTCCCATCTCCTTCAGTCCTACCTCTCTCGCCTTCTGCTCAATAGCACGCGTCGCGTCCTGGCAAGCCTCCACGACTTTAGCCTCGCTATCCCTTTCCTCCGCATGCTGCTCCCAATATCCCGATACAGCATGGGCCACCGTCTCGCTCGCCACCTCCCCGCAAGCGTGACCACCCATCCCATCACACACGATACCCCAAAAGCGCCCCCTCTCCTGCTGGTCCATGACCACGAAGAAGTCCTCATTATTAGAGCGCCTTCCCTCCTTACTGATTGTCGCATACCTGATCTTCATTGCTTGTCCTTTCTTTATATCCATATAGTTATTTCAACATCACTCGAAGCTATCACACTCCTTTATGACAAAGAGGGGATGAAAGTAACCCATCTATCACTGGAAAAATCTCACATGAATGGTTCCATACACAGCAACCATACCTCCCTCACATAGTCTTGCGTCTTTTGAAACCTTGATTTGCTTTTGCATATTGCTTCCAGTTCCTCTTCAGGACGATTAGCTTGCTCGTCTGCTGTATTGTCCTCGTTTGAGGCCCGCTTGAACAACAAACTCTTTATTTTATTATACATTCTTCCCATACCGTATCGACTATTGCGTGTGACATGCTTGTTTCAACAACTTTATCAAATCCCTATATACGGAATCGGTGATTCGTCCTTGGACACGAGCATCGTTGATGGCGTCATACACTTTATCTCCAGAATAATCGTCCAAGCCACCCCAAAGAGTGTCTGTGGCAAGATTGGTTGTATAGATATGATTGGCGCTAAGCTTTGTTATTAGTGCTGATTTTGCCAAGTTACGGGCATCCACATCAGGCGCAGCACCAAATGAGACATCATACCCATGCCCAATGTCATGCAAGCTGTTATCCGAAGCAAATGCATTTCTCACTGCATCCTCTATCTCGTCCGAACTGTAGTGGGACAGGTCAAGCGAATCAAATCCACCTACGAGACTTTCATGCCCACCTGTATCGTAATTGCCACCATCACCATTAGAGAACAGATCACCTAATTTTTCAAAAATCTCAAACATAGCATATTCTGTTATAGTTTTACTTGTTCTTTTGCTCTTTGAATGCTTCGCGGAATATTCTCCCAAGCTCTTCTTTTGTGAGTCTTGATTTGCCAAGATACTCGTTTCTGAAGTAAGCCTTGGCTGTAGAGCCGATTGCCCATGCAAATGCGGCAGAGGAGGCTGCGTCAAGAGCCATTCCCACAGCATATCCAACTCCTGTAGATTGCATAAGCGCTGACAGTATCTTTGATCCGACGTTCATAGAGAGAAACCACATACCTGCACTGAGAACAAACTGCTTGACGAGCTTCCAACCTTCGTCTTTTGTCAACTGGACATCATAGCACTTTCCTATTGCTACTGCGCCTGCACCCATTGCAGAAGCTGTCAGCGCCCAGTTTACATGAGCAGGAACGGCTGCCGTTGCAACCACTGTCCCCATCATTGTCTTGATTGCAACATCCGCATCATTATCGCAGACATATAATGATCTTGCCATATCTTTGTACCCTTATTCGTGTCGAGCGCAACTTCTAATCGTTTAATTATAGAGACGGTACAAGTTGGCAAAAACTATCAAGCAACTATAAAAAAACGAGACTTGGCTTCTGGTTTCCAAATCTCGCTATTGTTATATCCCCGTTTGGGTGGATATCCTCCGTTTTCATCAGTTTCAGTCCTTCGTAATCTTAAAACCCAATTTCAATATGAGCTTTATCGTTTCTACTGATGTGTTGCGGTCGTACTCCTTTTCTTCTTCCGTTAGTTCTTCATAAGGCACAAGGCACGGATGCTGCCTCTTTGCATCATTCCGCTCCTCGCCATAGGTCCAGCCATCCTTCATCCGTCCAGCCGACCACACCTCATGCACATTCTTTGCAATGTTTTCAGCCAAAGCCTCCAATTCCTTAGGCAGCACTACCTCCTTCGTATCTATAGGATGGGGCATATAAATGTTCTTACTCATCGCTCACGTTTTTATGTTACTAAACTATATGGTGATAGAGGGAGTTACGATGATTTTTCTATCACTTACTTTTGGCTTTATTTTCAACGAAAGCCATAATATCGCTATAGAACTTATACCTTAATTCGTCATGATTGCTATACTCCACATAGTATTCTTTATGATAATTGAATACCTTTTTCTTTATATCTCGCAATCTACTATCCATGAATAGTTCAAATATACGATTTCGTTTCCGAACATATACAAAGATGGTTGGCCTGCCTGTTTGTATTAGGGAATTATAAGCTGTAGTAAAATCTTCTTCTGTGATTTCACCAGCTTTTGTGTCAAATATGAAAACCACCATGTTAGCTTCCTTCTCTATGAACGCATTATAATCAGCTTGTCGCCCTCTGTCTCGCCCCGTCAAGGATGCTGCAAAATCCTCAAAAGTCAAAGAACGTATATCCATGTTCTTCATATTTGCGACCTTACTCAACTGTTCTCTCAACAAGGCACGTTCCACTTTCATTTTTTTCGCACCAGCGATAAAGACTTTCGTTATGGGAATGGCTTTTCCCCGCTTTAGGTTTCCGAGAATACCACCAACACGTTTCTTTATGTCGATACGTCCATGAAGATTAGTTCTAAACTCTTGCGCAAGCGACATTATCAATCTGACCGCATCAATATGTTTAGTATTTGATAGTTCGCTTAAATTCAATCTAGCAAAATTCCTGAAATCATAATTTCCATCCTCTGTCATTCCAACAATAAGCAATTCACATTCATCATAGTAAACAAACTTACCGTTGGACTTGTTTTCCAAATCTCGAACTATGTCAATAAAAACATTTTCATCAAATGTAAGTTGTAAATTATGGTCTGCAGCGTTACAGACTTCATCTGTTTCGCTTGCTCTTTTATACCCAGGCATGACAAAAGTTACATCCCTTGTCATCTTGTCGAGATAATTAACACGAGAAAGGATTTCTGCCATTTCATTGGAATTGTTTTGGGGATGCGACAGAATAAAAATATATAGCCCCTTGTAAGGTTTCACATCAGAAACGACCATTGAGCAACCGGCAATTCTTGGCTCCTTGCTCTCAAGAATATTTCTGAGTTTTTCCTTAAGATAGCCTTCAAACTCTATCAATTCCTCCGCTCTATTCACATCATCTCCTCGCTGTCGTCTCATAAGAATTTCTTTGTATTCGTCTAAAATACGACCAATTTCACAATAGCTTGTAATCTGCATTGGGAAAGGCAGGCATTTTAGTTGTCGTACAAAGTTTTCTACGATACACAGTTTTTGTTCATCTGAATAAGAATCAACATTCCGAAGGAAATCTCTTATTCCTATAGGGATTTGCGGAAAATACATACGGCAATTAACTATATTCGACTTTATCTTTCTATTTTATTCGAATCACCAAGCGGAGACCTAAGCCACTTGTTTTCTTTGAGTGATCAGAAGCATATCTTCGAGACACACGACAGTTCTTTTCTTCATGCCACCAACTTCCACCACGACGGATATAGCAATTACCCTCTGGTTTCACATCAATGGCGTAAGAATGGGCTGTAGTTTCTGTCCACTCCCACACATTACCACACATATCAAATATACCCAATTCATTTGGAAGTTTCTCTCCTACTGGATGTGTACTTTGGTTTGCATTGTCTCGATACCAAGCTATATCTTCTATGTTGTCACTTCCAGCAAAACGATAATGCTTACTTTTTTGCCCGCCTCGTGCAGCATACTCCCATTCTTCTTCGGAGGGGAGTGAGAAATGGATATTTGTCATTTTTGACAAACGACGGACGAACTCCTTGGCTTCATCAAGTGTAACATTTTCAATAGGAAAATGTCCTTTGTCTGAGTCTAAATTATTCGCAAACATTCCAAATAAAACATCCATCGTGAGCCAGACACCATGTGGAATAGTTTTTTGAGACGATGAGAGTTTCTCTTCCTTAGACTTAAAATATGATTTGTTATATCCCATAACCAATTCCCATATATTTTGAGTTACAGGGAACTGTGCGATATAAAATGGCGGGAGAGTAATAGTATGAGCTGGGTATTCATTTTTTTCTGCGCAGTCTTCTTGTTCTTTGGTCGCACCTATTTCCAAAGAACCACCTTCCACGCGTATCATCTTGAATCTTATATTTCCCAGGGTTACTATATAAGTATCTCCACTAATTTGGGTAGTTTCTGGCCATTCTTGGTCGGGAATAAAAGGCTTATGATCGCTCCATTGTATATCAACGTCTTTCTCTTCGTCTGAATCTATATGCTGTTTTAATATTTGAGTTTCTGTTGTAACAGAATTAATACATTTAAACCGATAGTCGCCTTTTCTTGAGACAGGTAGATAAAAAGGTTTATCAGCCATGCCCTCAAGACTACAAACCAATTTGCCTTCTTTCAAAACCTGACAATTCTCATTTGAATAGAACTTGAACACCGATGTTGCTTTATTACTAGCTAGAGGTTCTGCTGTGATAAAACCCTTTTCTATCAACTTGTTGAGATATTCTTCAAAAAAAGAATACGAGAACTCTGGAGCATTTTTCAGTGTCAGTTCTTTTAGCTCATCGGGGAGAGTTTCAGCTTTAGGCATTTGGTAACCTCCAAGAAGAATAGGAATGATGTTTTTATGGGCATCTATCGCATGTTTAATTTCCTTGCAAAACCAATCTTCTTCCCATTTACCAATCTTACATGCATCAAGAGATCCTTCCTCAAGAATAACAAACACGTCTTTAGCGTTCTCTATATAATTCAGAAGTTGAACATCGAAGTTATCTTTCTTCATTTCGTCTAAATCGAAAAATGTAGAATAACCTTTCGCTGTCAATCTATAATACAGGTTATTAGCCGTGGCGAGACTCTTGCGCTTATAGCTGATGAATATATCGTAAGTCATAAATACTTATTCGAATTTAGTAACCTTGTATATCTGTGCAACTTTTATCTTCTTATATAGGGATGTTGAGTCTCTATTCCCACCTTTGAAATATTAGAGTCATCTTGTATTTCTATCCAAATAAGGTGTAAAAAAATAACTTGCGCACTTTTGCGATAAAGAACACCTTACCCATAATAAGGTATGCACCTCATAACTTGCGCAAGTTATTTTTTGAGACTTACTTACCATCACTGACCCACAATCTTTTCATAAGAGTTGCCTTCAGCAATTCCTTCTGTAAAGTGCCATTTAATTTTCTTAAATCACTTTTACTTTCAAGATATTCTATGGAAATATCCAAGACCCCTTCAAGTTTTTTCTTCCGTTGCAATTTACTATCGTTTGTATATGAAAATATTGCTTTATTCTCTTCAGGAATCTTCGCATATATTGCCTCGACCAATTCGTTTACCGTTTCTTGGCTATGTACATAATCCAAATCACCATTTGTAAAAGCCAAATAGGCTAACACAATCATTCTAACACATCTTCCTTTTATATAGCATTTATTGAAGTCTTTCATTAACTTCAAGTCTTTATTACCTGTAGTCATCTGTCCATATACCCAATTGAGATAAGTTTTCGTATAATCCTGTTCTGCTTCTAAATAATGATTAAATGAAGTTTCTTTTTCTAGTTTAGACATATAAACTTTACTTTCCTCATACCTGTACTCAGTATCCACAGGAATTACTTTTGTTATCAAGAAAGCCAATATAAGCATGAGAATAAAACTGCATATAACTTTAACCCAATTTATTTGCGGCTTACATTTCATAGCTTTTAGAAGTTTTTTGGAAGACTCCTTTGCATTCGTATCGTAATAAAATATATTGTAATCAACGATTGGTGATATTTCTTCCAACTCATTTTTGTCAGGCCATGTAAAATCCTTATTAAAGGCTATCGGGATTATTTTTATGGAATCATCCTTTATCTCATTTATACTTAAGGCTATACTTATTTCTTTACGAACCCAATTTCCCTTATTAAAAAGGAAGGATATGTCATTAGTAGTTGGGAGTATAAGTAAGAAGACCCTCGAAGAAAGAATCTTTTCCCTTAGTTTATTGGGAAATTGTCCGATGTATTCCTCTCTGACGTCCATAAACGCATTGAATGTTGCATCTGTATCCAATGCGTTTTTTATTAAAATAGCTTCTGGAGAAGCTTGCCCATTCATTCTTTTGTGAGAGATAAAGGCTTGAGTTTGCTTTAAGAAAAAATGTTTCATTGTTTATTATTTTTAGTTCTGCAGGATTTAGAGTGAATTAATATGCCGAATCCCACAATTAACAGCATAAAAATTGTACTTTTGTTTGTTTAAAATTACCATCCCGTTATACCCTCTTTCAATATCTTCACCATCGCCAACATCAGGAAGCTATCATATTTCATGTTGTCGGGATCAATGCGATAAAGATCTTCATAAGAACAGAGATTTATGTGATGGCCTTTATTTTTCTTAAGTCCATTACGATAGGAACTACGAGAAGACCCAAAGCGGCAATTATATTCATAATGTTCTTGGGGGCTGAATGGAGAAAAGCCAAGAATGAGTTTTTCGACATTCCAACGAACATGCTCACATCGAGCCATTGCCTTTAAATTGTTCCCTACCAACATCAACAAGTCCTTTTCATGATTCTTTATCATATAGTTAAGCATTTTAGTAGTAATACGTACCGTTTTGTAATCAAAATTCTCATTCTTTTTTACATCATTCTCTGAGCAATACGCCTTTATTATCACTTTCTGAATATCCTTGCGCGCATTGTGGTCAAAAAGCGATTTGAGGCGAGTAACGAAGCAATCGGCGCAAAAGACATTTGACAACTTGTTACGGAGCATTATTTGATAAAGAGTACCTTTTTTATCATCCTCGTTAGCGTATTCTGCTATCTCGTTCCACTTTTCCAGTGTTTTTCCTTTCGATTGCTGATAGCAAAAATAGAGTAATGCCCTGGAGTAGCGGTCTGAGATATTGGGGTCATCAGGGGGAAGGTTGTCTATATCCGCCCCTACTTGATAGACCATGTTTACACGACGCGCATGGGTAACATCCAACTCATATTTACACTTGCGGTTTTTCACTTCTTCAATGACCTTACGGCCAACATGGACCACCTCCATCCCTTCCTTTTCATTCGCCTCATATCCGAAATCATCGTTATCAAACCCCAGCAACTCCAATTCGACACCAACAAAAGAATTGGGGTTCTTTACGTTTTCACTTATCACCTTCAGCCCTTTCCCCTTATCTTCTATTTCGACCATTTTAAGAGTGCATTTACACAAGTCCGTCAAATTACATAAATACTCCTCCCTGTGAAGTTCGGCAATGATATCTGAATACTTTTTACGGTTATAGAGAAGTGTAATAAGTGTTCCATTCCTTGGAGCTTGGCTTCTGCCATCACCTTCATTAAAATTGGGGAAATGCAAAGCCAAGGCCGCGTGACGGGCTATATAAAACGCCATCGGATCAACGCAATCAATGACAATATGGACACGTTCAGAGGAGGAAGCTGCAATCCCATTTGATCCCCAACTTTTCTCATTTTCCAACTGAGAAAGCACATAGTTTCTGGCACGGCACCAGCCTTGAACCACATCCTCGCCAAACGCTATGCAAGAGCCAGCTTCATCCTTACGATGTAACCGGCGCATGTCTTTAAAAAGATCCTCACAGGCTCTACATTTGTCTGACATGGGCATTATCTTTTTCGTTTTTATGATATTCGGCTTCATGGCTTGTGAGGAATACATTACTATTGCTTGCATCGTATCCTGACGGGCTCTGATAGAGCTGCAGATCAAACCATCCCATAGACTTGATCACATGCTCCATGATGAGCGACTGTTGCCACTCAAAGGCATCAAACATCGTGTCTCTGAGATATACAAACAACTGCAAAGGCATTCCCTCGTCCGTCTGCTCCAGCCAACGCACGACAAGGCGGGGCTGTTGCGACACACGCGGGTAGGCCATTAGCCAATGGTAAATATATTGGCGGAAAGCCTCCATATTGAGCATGCCATTTTTAATGATCTTCTGCAAAACAAACGGATCCAAGTCAAGTTCCACACGCAAACGCTCCACATCTTGCGCTGAAAGGGGCCGTATCCATCCCGTATCCAGCACGAAGGCCTTCTGCATCAATCTGCCATACGTTTTCCCCTCCATCATACGCTGACTATTTTTGAAGTGCTCGGAATGGAGAATATAAGTGGGAAAGGACGAGGTTGTAGTATCCCAGTTTTCTACCGTTACAGTAGTAAGTGATATGGTACGCACAAAACCTTCTATTCCTCGTGACTGAACGGTTATAAGGTCGCCTATTCGTAGCAAACCATTGGCACGAAGGTAGAAAAAAGCTGCTACGCTCTTAATAGTATCTTGAAAGATCCAACCGAGAACAGCACCAAAAGTGGTAACGATGATAAAACCATTGCCCTTCTGTTCGATGCCAAGGGCAAAGACGACGAGAGTAAAGCAAATACCAAAAATAACTAATAATGCTATCTGGCTGACCGTTATCCGAATTTCCTGCTTGTGCAGACTGTATATCTTATTTAGATTCGTAATAACGTATGTAGCAACACCAAACAGAATACAACTGACCCCTATAATTCCGACCTTATACAATATGCTATGAGGGGATGAGTAATCATCAGCCTCTAGTCGCATTGAGATCTTAGGTATCAACAATAATACTACTATCAACAATGAGATAGAGAGGAATAAACTACCTTTAGATTTAAAAATTGCTCCTAAGATCTGAAGGAAACACCGTTTCCCAGATAAACATTTGCGAGACAATCTACGCCGCCAGAACCATCCCAACACCATTGATACTAGACACAGTACTAACACCCATTGAAAAACATATATCAATATGTCCCAGAAAGTGTTTCCTTGAGCGCAAGGAAAAATGCGATTGTATAAACTCTGTATCAAGGCAAAACAATATTTAGACATAAGTCGTAGCAGCCAAAACAACAAAAGTTTAAAAGTCGCACTTGCCTCCGCGACGCTTAGAATAGCATTGTGGATCAACATGATGACTTTTTAATCTCAAAGCCCAGCTTTTTCACCAGCTTTAGTGTCTGCATCGCCATTTCCCTGTCGTAGAGCTTTTCACTCTCAGGGAGATTGCAATAAGGCACCATGTCGGGCGTCTCCTTCTTTTGATCGTTGCGCTCGGCCCCATAGCTCCAGCCCTGGTCAGTACGGGTTTTTGCCCAAATCTCGTGAGCGTTCTCCGCAATGGCTTCTTGCAGTTCTATGAGATCATCGTCGAGGGACACGTCATCAAGACGAATGGGATAAGGCTCATAAACAAACTGGTCGGTAGTATTGACCACTACCAAATAATGGTTTGACTGCTTCCAAGCCTTCAAGAACAAAGGCAGCGGATAAGTGGTCAGCTCCTCTTCGGTATAAGGATTGAAGAGCGTTATTTCGTTTGACGCAACAGACACCGAACAAATAGCCACAGCATGGTTAGGATACGTCTGAGAGTTAGTGAGAGTAGCAGATTCAAGCATTGCACTGTCAACTACTGCTATCAGTTGGTCGCCATGCTCCAACCAACGCACCACATCTTCGATAGAAGAATCATAACGGCGGCTGACAGCAAGATTGTTTTTCTCCAACAACCGACCGATATTATACAATGGCATTCCCTTGTCCCTCAACCAGCAATTACGGTAAGCCTCGTCAAGAAGGGTCTTGTGGGTTGTTTCAATACCGAGTTGATGCAGCACAAACTCCTCGCACTCTATGTCGCAGAGATAGCTTTCCTTTTTTCGTGCAGCCATTGCCGTCATGGGAAGTTCCTTAACTTTGCCAGGCTTCCGCCCCGCCATATCTTCATCGACCTCACTCACAATACGGATCAGCTCGCGCAACTCCTCGTCTTGTTCGGCAGCCTTCAGCACGCGCATCGTGTCTTCCGCATTCGTGTTTCCATCAAGGAATGCAGCCAACAACTCATCTGAAATTATCATATTATCGTTCATAAGATCTTTTATCTTTAAGTGCTACTTCTACGAGGGCTTTCATGGCCCGACGCTTTATATTATAGAGGTTGGCCACCGTAATGGATAACTGCTTTGCCACCTCTTCCGGACTTTTCTCCTCTATCATCAGCAAATGGATGACAAGGGCATAACGCTGATTATTCATTTGCCTAAGCAAACTCTCAACATCCATCTTGGCTTGCGAACTTTCAACATACGAAAGATTCTTACCACTATTAACAAGAGGCTCTTGGCTTTCATTATCTATCACCTTGCCACGACGCTTCAGTTCCAAACAATGCCGCACGGCTATTGTCTTCAACCACTGAAACAATGTGCTCTCATACTTAAACGTTCGCAATTTCCTTGCGTCATTCTCCATGAGTAGCACGTATAGCTCGCTGATTATCTCGTCGTAATCAACTATCTGATTTCCAAACACACGCCTGATGATACTAATAAACAACGGACGACAATCCGTGAAGAAGAACTGCGCCGTCACCTTAGGATCATGGGCAATGAGAGATGCTATTATTTCTATATCGCTCATACTAACCTATATGCTCTATAATCTTTCATCATAAACTAAACTTTTCTTTCTGAACCAGTAATCACAAAGACTGACTAAAAATCAACATCTATGTGACTTGAAGAGATGGCCTTTTGAGCAGCTTCACTACCACAGAGTGCAGCGTATTTCAAGTATTGATTGGCTCGAAGTTCCTTTGCTGTCGTACCATTGCCAAATCTACACAACTGACTAAGAAGAAAATATGCATCCGCAACCTCTGGGGTCTTGCTTACGGACACATCATTTTCAAATTCATGAAAAGAGGGGACAAAATCAAATAAAAACTCAAATGCTTTTTCATAGTCTTGCGCAACAACTATTACTGAGCCCACTACAAAAAGTCACGGCGCTGTCAATCTGAAAGTTGAACAGCAGAAATGACCCGCAAATAGCCTTTGTTCTGTCATAAATATCGGACAAATAGGCTCTATTGGCACTTGGTGGTTTTAAACTGTAAGCATTTTAAGGTACCCGTCCGTTTTGAAGGTACTTCTTGTAGGGGACTCATTTATTTTTTTGAACTCTAATTTGAGTGCTTACGATTATAATCCATAAAATCCGTACATTGGCATCAATGACACAAGACTAAATATCTCCGAAATTATACACGTTTTTCATGTCACTTGGCAAGTCCGCCCTTGGCTCTATACTTATGGGGAAAATTTTCAGCGATGAGTTTTCTTTGGGATGAGCAAGCAATAAAGCATGTTTTTTTTCCTTACTGACATAATCGCTGTTAGCAGCATTCTTTGACCAGCAAAGTATGAACAAATCTGCATTGTCGATATAGTCGAAAATCTCCTTTTCATAAACATCTCCTATCCTAAGGGTATGCCTGTCGAAAAAATAATCAACACCCTGTGCTTGATATGCTGTAGCCAAATATTTCACTTTGCCAAAGTCTTCGTGTGCATAAGATATGAATATCTTTTCAAATTTTCTTGAAAGGATTTTACTGTATGCATTCCTTGGTGCATCAACGATTTTTGTAACGAATCGCATATCTCCGATTAATACATCGCCAATATATACATTGCATTCGCCATAAAGTTCGTTACAACCTATATCTACAGGAACATGACAGCCAAAGCTGGTCTTCGACAATCTTTCATTCCATATGATTGTCTTCGAAGAATTTAGGATGATACGTCCACTGCCCATCACAAACATTTCTATTTTTATCCTGTCGCCTTTTTGCGGCGTAATCTGAAGAGGTGTATAATCTCTTCTTATGGCATTTCTATCACTTTCTCTTGCCAAAGATTCTATTAGTTCATTTTCTTTACAGGTGTGAACGAACACCTGAATTATCAAATGATTATCTACTTTTATTTCCTGAGGCGAAAATATCGAACACAAGACCTCCTTTTCATCATTTCTGACAGAAGGTTCGTATGTTATAGGCGCTGAAACTTTTTCTCCTAAAAAGACATCTGCATTAGACCCTGTATATGCAGATTTTCCTTCAAGCATCCTTTTGATGATTATACGGAGGCAATCTATATAATTATCAGCAACATGCTTCGACATGTAATCAACTGTATGTCTATATAAAAACAATCGCAAATTTACAGAAGACTCTGTATTTGCTGCAATAAATATTGTATTTGGAGCTTTCAATTTGCATCTTGCCAAGAATGAAGAAGAATAACATGAAGATATATCCATAAAGCCCTTGTTGCCTGCCGGTATTGCTTCTATAAACCTATCGATAGAAAGGAAATCTCCCATTATTTCCAATAACGGTTTGTTTGCAAGACGATGTGTGGTGATAATAATGTTTTCATAACTAAAAGAGTTCTCAAGATCTTTCAAACTCTCAAACGGCACTACCTGCACACCTTTCTCTTTCAAGAAACGTATGGTGCCCTGAATATTTATTGCCACATCTTTTTTATAGTATGCCCATAATATTCCTATATCTTCTGTTGAGTATTTCTTGCGCAGAAGTTCAACATAGTCTGATTTGTCATTAATCGCAATAAATTGTTCATAAGTATAAGGTATTCCGATAAGCCATATTAATTTTTGAGGCTCCAATTTATGCAGAAATAAACGTTTGAATATATTCATCATTTCTGTTATACTTTAACATTGCAAATACATATTCTTCTATTTCATTCACGTCCCTCCTTTGTATATTCAAATGCGCCAGTTCCTGTCGGAACATAAATTCGTCCCATAACTGCCCGGGGTGTTCAAACAGGTCTATCAAGAATGCACGAAATCTTTCCCAGTTTCCATACTGGTCTTTAGGCAAATTAAATACCATACATTCATACACCCTACCTTGACTGTTGCCGTCTAAAACATATTGTCGCTTTTTGGGTATACTAAATGTCACATATTCAATCCCGTCATTGCCTACATAATATTTTTCCTGCATTGCAGCGACATCATAGTTTGCCAACCTTATGCTTTCTTTTGTGCCTATAATGATTTTATTTACCTTTTCTACATTATTGTCATACAATTGCATCCTTACAGTATTCGCATCTTCCTTGTAGCATCTGATAACCTTGACACCTTCTTTATCAGCTTTAGTCTCAGCCAAATACTTCTGAATCTTTGGAGTTATTTCATCTGCAGTATTTATTTTCTCCAAATCTGTTGTCAAGAATCTTGATGCTGCATATATATTTTTCGGTATAAATTTTCGTCGTGTACCAAGAGACAAGTCGTCTAAAAGTTTTTCCCCTTCAGGTGTCTTTCTTATGCAACCTTTAAGAAATTTCCATCCAGATTTTGCTCCTTTACTTATTTGTCCCCCTGTTACACCACAATAAATCGTCTCACGATTACTTTCTACCGAGCTGTTAAAATCGAGCAACATAGTACAAGATAACAATATGTAAATAATATAACATTTGTTTTTTTTCATGGAAATGTTTTCTTTTTTGATTGGAAACTTTTATACCTTTATATTATCATGAAATTTGGAATCCAAGTTTAAAAATCAGTTTGATGTCTTTCGGTATTCAAGTTGATGAACCATATTCTTTCTTGCAGGACAGAAGTTCTATAGCATTGTCATTTTAACTCACAACCGCACTCCGAGCAGAACCTCTGCCCATCCTTCACTTCCGTTCCGCATTTCGGACATTTCTTGATGTTCTTTGCTCTGTCGAAGCTGCCATCTTTCTTTGCTTGCTTGTAGGCGGCTTTGCCTTCTTTCACCATATCCTTGAGGTTTGCCTCATCGATGATATCACGGATAATATGCTTGGTATCATCCGACTCAGACACTTTCAGCGTGCCGTCTGGTTGCATCAAACGCGTGATGAGCTGGAGATAGATAATGGCGGAGACATACACCATCGTGTAGCCAAGAGCAGCATTCATCGCGACAGCAATAGACTGTCCAGCAACAGGAATGAAAGACAGCAGAGAGGATCCGACTAACACAGCGACGAAGGCTCCCGCTCCCGTCACCAAGTTTGTCACAACGGCTGAACCAATAAACTTTGCCGTGTTCTCCGACATGGAAATATCCAGCGTTTGATTGATTTTGACATAGGTGGCCCAAACAAAACCAGCTTGGGTCAAAGCTGCTGCCACACCGGCAATACCAGGAGCCACACCGGCCACACCACTTGCCACAGCCGCAGCTATAGCGTAGTTGCCAATAGCGTCCTTTATTTGCTCTATCTTTGTGCCATCAAGCGAATTACGCATTGACTTATCAAGGTCTCGCAATGCCCTGGCTAGGGCTCCAGTTGGAATACTCATAATCAATGGATGTTTTGAATTAGACAATATTTAGAGTTTCCTGCCACAATGCTGGCAGAACTTCCAAGAGCCATCTATAGGCCTGTGACAGCCGGGACATACAGGATGATTTCTTGTCATAGCCTGATACTCCTCGCTCTTCGTCCATTTCAACATTTCACGCACACGGACAGAGGTAAACGGATGATCTTGATCCATCACAGCGTATGTCTGGAGCGTCTTATTCCACAACCCGCTCTTGCAGAAGGCGTCATA
>OFMQ01000975.1_pt1 | contig 16728 bp, 16 predicted proteins | sample 1541851 | NCBI WGS metagenome assembly OFMQ01 (sample SAMN04209227, study PRJEB22552) | human gut metagenome | biome: gut; material: feces | host: Homo sapiens | place: USA: Oklahoma | reverse complement strand
TTTTCCCGCCAGTAATAATAGTCGAGGATTGTGAACGGGTCCTCTTCGTCGAACTGATCAAAGTCGATTTGCTCCAGCCGGATGGGCTCTTCGCCCCCCAGTTGCGGAAGAACTGTGTCCAGCAGATAGGGGTTTAGCTCCTCGTCGAAGTGCGGCTCATGTTCCTCCGTCTGTCTGAGCTGTTTATGGAGTTCGCCAAGGTCTAACACTTTCCTCATCGCGCTGTTTCCTCCACCGGCTGAAGCTCAGCCACACAGAGGGCATAAGCCCCCGGATTGGAGAGGATCTGCCGCTCCTGCTGCTCATTGATGTAGTTGGAGCCAAAGCCTAAATAGTACAGACCCGCAGCGGCGGTTATATCGTCGGAAAAGAAACGCTGGGCAACATCCATCTGCTTATGCAGTTCAGGATCGGAAGAACGAAACGCCATGACGGTCAAAGTCGTTTCTTCATCAGGATGGAACTGACCAACTTTTCTACCCAGAGCTCGAATGGCCTGAGTGCGGCTCTTGATCTCCTCTTCTTGATTTTCCCTGGCACGGAAATAGCAGAGCAGAAACTGTTCGGCTTCTGCACCGCCCAAAGCGACGCCGAAGGGTAGGTGAAGCGGCTCTCCGTAGGGAACTGCCGCGGGAGAGAAACGGGAGCAGACGCCTCCCAGAAGCGGCTTCATGCGTTCCGCCGCCTGCGACCAAACCGCCGCCCGCAACGGGACGGCTGACGGGTTGCCTTGCACGATTTTCTGTGCATCAGGGGAAAGAGGCACAACAATGGTAAAATAGTTTTTTTCGTTCATATCATTTTCTCCTTTAAGTCAGCGAGCGGAAACCGCTCGGAGTCAGGATGTTGAAGATCATCCGGTTGGAAATCGTCTCCCGTATCTCGGTGGAAATCAGACGCCCATGGGGCCCCCTGTTTTCATCCGTGACGGTGTGCTTCTCTTTGATGATTCGGCCCTTGACGATATGCGGATATTCGCACTCCATCAGTCCGTTGATCAGGCCGGAGCCGCCGATCAGCCCCACCTGTCCGATAGACAGGGGCAGGGGCGGACGCTTGATCTCGCTGTCCAGCCGGCTTTTGGCAAACAGCCGGTCAAAGCCGGTGGAGTTTGCCAGCTGGCGGGCCAGCTCGTCTTCATTGAACACAGCCCCCCGGAATGTCTCCACCTTTTTGGAGACTGCCGGGAGCTCATAGCAGGCCTTGGGCAAAAGGTCGGCGGTAGGTAATGTCTCCGGGTGCTCCGCGGCGGAGCACAGCGCCTCCGCATCCTGTTCCGCTTCCGTCCGTCTGTGGCGCACACCTGTGACGACCACCTGCTTAAACTGCTTGAACTCCCTGTCCAGGAAGCGGTGAATACGCACCTGTTCAAAGTTGTCACAGATGATGCTGCACATATCTGCCGTCAGGCGGTAATAGGGGACAATGTAGATCAGGAGCCCACCCATCATAAGGAGGGGGATGCTCTCAATCAGAAACCGCTTTTCGTCTCTGCTCCGTCCTCCATTCTCAGACAGGACAGACAGATAAGGCGGATTCAGGAAAACGGCATGAAAAGCGCCTGGGCTGATATTGGAGCCGAAGAAGCTGCCGAAGCCGACGCGGTGAAGCCTTGTCTGGGCCTCCTCCGCGCGGTGTTCGTCCAGCTCCATGCCGTAGGTGTAGCAGTTGTTGCCGTTGGCAAGCTGCCGAAGGGCCTTACCGCAGCCGCAGCACGGATCGAGCAGATTCGTCGTCACGCCCTCCGGAAACGCGATCCCGCGCAGGATGTGCGTGATATTTCCCGGGTCTGTCGGATAGTAGCCCATGCGGACATGATTCATCAGCCGCCTAATGACCGCCGCGTTGACGGTGTCCGTTTGTGGAAGAGACTTTGCAAAGCCGGTCAATACTTCGTAGACAGGCTTGTACGCTCTGGACATGAGATCAAAGCGGCCCAGTCCCGCTTGAAGCTGCCCGGCTTTTCCTGCCAGCGCGGATTCCTCCAATTCCAGAAGATACCGCTGTGCATCGCCGAACGCCGCAAGAAGCGCGTCCCGCGTTTTCTGCAATTCCAGATAGTACGCATACGCGCGCTGCGGCTGCGCCGTGCGGTATTTCTCCACACCGGCGCGGCACTTGAGCAGGCGCTGGCTGCCGCGCAGAATGGCTTCTGCCGTCTGCCGAAGCTGTTCCAAGGCGTAAAAGGAGCATTTCTGCTCCTTCTGCAATTCCTGTTCCATGCTGCCGTTCCTCACGCTGCAGGCTGGATGCTCTCAGCCGCAAAGTCAAAGACCGGTGCGTTTTCTTCCGGCGTGCCGGGGAGAATGCGCAGTGTGTAGCCTTTGTCCCGCAGCAGCTTGAACGTACTAACCATGCGCTGAAGCTCAAAGTCGTCCGCATCATTTGCATCGTTCTCGCAGGCGGCTTTTTCCGCCGCCTGCTGTGCAAGCACCTCCTGCACAATTTTTGCGATGTTTGCCTTTGTTTCAGCATCTTCCGGCGTGTCAGAGGGTTCTTCCGCTTCCGTGCGCGGCTTCTCAAACCGTCCCTGCGGTCGGCTTGCCGTCAGGCGCAGCCAGAAGGTGCGCAGCATGGAAAGAAGCAGCGTCAGGAGCATACCGCGCGGCTTCGGCGTCAGATGCACGATCTCATCAGCGTCTACCTCACCGATTTCACTGATCGCCACGGTCAGACTGGGAGCCTTGACATAGTTGGCGGAGAAGAAACGGGAGACAGCGGCGCTTTCCGAGATCATAGCCTCGCCACAGCTGACGCGCTGCGCCAGCAATCTCCGGCAGATGACCGTGCCGCATTCCAGCTCCGTCACATCTACGATGTCTGCGGAAACCTCACCGGCAGTAATAAAACCTCTGCCGGAAATATGTTTCGCTTTCAAGCCGTTCGTGACGTGCAGATGCCCGTGGACGATCACGTTGTCCGTGGCGAGCGTTTCATAGTTGTAAGTCGCACCGGCGGGAATATAGACTGTTTTCATGCTCAAAAATCCTTTCTTTTTACGCTGCTTTCTGTTCTTCCTTGAGCCGTACCGGGAGGACAATGGCGGAGCTGTTACCCGCCACGAGCAAGATCGCGCCCAGCGGGCTGGTCAGCCGCATCGTCACTAGGTCCTGCTTTTCAAACTGCGTGAGCGCATCCAGCATAAATCTTGCGTCAAAGCCAAAGATGATGCTGCTTTCTGCGCTGATGGAAACCGCCGCTCTGTAGAGGCAGTCCTTCGCACGCAAGGTCAGCAAGCCATTCTCAAACCGGACATAAGGCTTGTCTGCCTTTCCGACGCAGGCCAGCAGATATTTGAGCGCCTGCACGAAGTCCTTCCGATGGAAACAAAATTCTTCATTCCACTTCTGCGGAACAACGCTTTCATAGGTCATGGGTGTGACATTCTGGATACGTTTCGCAAGCAGCCGAACGTGTTCGTTCTGAAACAGAACCCATTCGTCGGCCACACTAATCTGCATATCCGCAGCGCCAAACGCCTTGAGCTGTTCCAGCGCCGGAACACCAACTGTAAACGGCGTTTCAACATCCAGTCCTCTGTCGTCACAGCAGCCTGCGCGACGTCCTTCCACTGCCCAGATATGTTTGTGCTGAAACAAAACGCCCTGATATTCCGGTCTGGCATTGCGCGAATCAACAGCATACTTTATCTGCTTGACACAGGCAAGGAGCTTTGCCGCATTTGCCGTGTAGGTCTGCTTGACTTCAAACTCCGGCCATACGGGGCAATCTTCCGAATCATAGACGGGAAACTCGCCGCCCTTGCCGCCGGAGCGCATCGTCAAAAAGAATTCGTCTTCCCGCTGCTGCAATTCCAGCTCCAGCGCGCCGTCATAATGGCGGCATACCTTCTGGATATTCGCGCTGTTCTGGAATACGAAGTCAAAGCTGTCGCCGCTTGCGGGGAGTGTTACGGACATCCAGGTGTTCAGATCCGTTGCGGACAATACGCATTGATTTGCGTCAAAAGCCACCTTGATCTCGCGCAGAGCGCGGATAGAGCTTTTTGTGGGAATGTCCAGTAAGGCGGTCATGGCTTTATAAAAGGCTGCTGCGTCTACGGTATTTTTCATGCTGCTTTCCTCCTTGATTTCTGTAAGGTCGCGCGCATATTGACAGAACCCGTTGCAAACGTGATCTGCCGCACACGCGTTTCTCCGACGGTCAGGATGTTGTAGATCATGTCCACGACGGCGGTGGCCGCTGTGATGTTGGCGGCGATGCTCTGCGGCGCGGAAACAGACGCCTCGGCGCAGCTCAGCTCCGTCGGGAATTTGTCTGTATCCTGCAAAACCTCCGGGAAAGCCGCGCCGACGGGCCGGTAAAACGTGCGCCCGCCGCTGCGGATGCCGCAGACGATCTGCCCGGTGTGCATCCCGTTGCCGCTGTCGATGTAGATAAGATCATCCAGCTTGTAAAAGACTTCGTGGCAGAGCTTTCGGCTCTTGTTGTTGTCCACCGCGCCGATGAGGATCACCAGCTCTTTGACGGTTGGTGAATGCCAGTACGGCCCGGTCGAGAAGGTCTGCGCCCGCAGCATGGAAAGAAGCCGCTCGCCGGACTCGATAAATTCCGGCACATACTCCGTTTCCATCCCGAACACGGAGGAATACCGCTCCGCCAGCACCTTTGCCTTGTTTTCCCCAAGGTCAGCCGGTGTGAAGTTCTGGCGCACCAGATTCTTTTCCTCTACGATATCTCCGTCACAGAGGATAAAGCGGACAGGCCGTTCCAGCGCGTACAAAAGCCGGTACAAATGCGGCGCGATATGCCCGCCGGTGCCTCCGGCTCCCAGCATGACGATCTTTACGGGCCGGTTCTCTGAAAACTTCATTCCGCACCTCCAAGCAATCCGCCCAGAAACGAGCGCACGCCCGCGAAGTGTGCGGACGGCGGTTCCGGGAGTTCTGGAAGCTGATGGACGACCTTGCCGCTCCATTCCGCGGGAAAGCCGCTGTCCAGTCCTTCCAGCACCAGACCGGGTTCAATGGGAACGAAGCTGCCGCCGCAGGAAATGCGTGCGGAGATCTCCGGGAAAAAGCGCTCCAGGCGACCAATCACGAGATATAGCCGCGTACCGCGTTCGTCCTGATCGTCGATGGCAGAAAAGACCGCCTTCATGCTGTTGTGGGAGTGAAAGTCCGCGTAGTACAGATACCGCGTATCGTCCGGAAGGTCTTCATCCGTCAGCCGAACCGTGACACGATCCTTGGTGACGCACTGCTTCGGCACAAACGGGATGAATTTCTGTTCCTCCCGATCCCAGTAGATACGGACAAGGGCTTCAAACTCCGCGCCCGATTCCATCTGACTTCTGAAAAAGCCGATGATGGAGCGCAGCAGCTCCTGCGGAATGCGAGGAAGAGCCGGACGAAAGCCGGCTCTTACCTCTGAAAACTCCGTGATCTTGTGCTTGGGCGCGATGAACTCGCCGAGTTCACTCCGGCGCATCTCATACGTCTGCCCATCCCGCGCGGGGATGAGGCAGATGACCTTGTTGGATGCGCGCGCAGCCTCCAGCGTCGGGAATACGCCCTTGTACTCCGCGACGCCCTTCTTCTGCATCCGGATCTGCGGCTTTACGACGCACTCCGGGTCCTTGACTTTGCCCTTTTTCAGGCCGTCCAGGAACACTTTGGATTTCTCGATTTCCGCTTTCATGGCAGCGATGGTGTCCGTCTTGGGCGCGGGAACGGTTTTCGTAATATCTCCGTACCGTACCTGCCATGTGACAGCCGACGCATCCTCCAATTCGGGGAAATCGTCTGCTTTCTGGATGCGCAGAGCCTCGAAGGTCATGCTGGTGTCCGTGATCTGCTCTCTGGCGCCGCCGTACTGAAAAACGGGCGGCTTGTCAAAGAGCGACAGTTGTGTTTGGGGTCTAGGCGCAATGCTTTTGACCGGGGCTGCTTCTGGGATGGGGTCGCTTTCCGCGCTTGTAAACGCCGAAAAGAGTTCCAGAGGCTGTTTTTCTTCTGCCGGTACTTTCTGCGTCTTTGCAGGGAGCGTCTGTTCCGGCTCGGGCTGTACTTCTGCTGTCTCCGCCTGAACCTGTTCTGGCTCAGGCTGGGGTTTGGCTTCTTCTGCCGGTTCCGGCGTGGGAGGAGGCGGCGCGGGTTCATCCGAACTGCTGCCGAAGATTTTATCTACGTCAAACTCCTCATCGTCGCCCAGTAAGGCAAAGCCGTCAAATATGTTTTCTGTGTCTGTCATGCTGTGTCTCCTTTCAATTTTGTGTTCGGACACAAAAAGACCGCAACTGCCAAACGGCAATTACGGTCTTATGAGTCCAATATTTTATTCCATGTCCTACGCGCGGAACCGGGGGCATACCTGTCCCCAAGTTTTCACCTCCGCCCTAAAATAGCTCCGCCCTTCATCTGCTCTGACCTGGAATACAGGAGTATTGTAGCATAAAAGCGTTCTCGGGAAAAACTTGCGAAGTATTAAAGAAGCTATTGTGTCTTCAAGATTCGTGCCCCCGGTCATTAAAAAAGAGAAGAGTACTCTGTATATGTTGAGACAGTATTTTTATTTACTGCGGAGCAGAGTTTGCGCAGCGAAGCGCTCCATTCCTGCAAATAGCGCCAGAGACGATACACTCAGAAAAGCAGGAAACAGCTGGTATAGGTCATGGTATCGGCGCCGTAGTAGTAGGGAAGGCCGTTGGCCTTGCAGATCTCCAGTACCAGCATACCGTAAGCCTCCATGGAAGATACCATCTTTTCCGGGAAACGGCAGGGTGCGTCCGGATAAGTGCAGTCCTTGCAGCGCGTGCAGCAGCCCGCGCCCAGCGGCAGAAGCTTCGGATAAAGCGGCCGGAGCACCTCGTGCATGGCGTCAAAATGCCTCTTGTGCTGCTGTTCGATGTCCTGAATTCCCTCAAAGTCAAAGCTGTCTTCGATCGCGCCTGTCGTCTGGACGAGAAGACCGGTCGAGTAACCAGCCAACTGTGTGCGGCACTGTTCCAAGTCGCCGCAGCCTGGCGGGCAGCTCCAACGCTTTCCGTACTGACCGCAGGTGTTTTCCTTGCACATATCGCGCACAGCTTGCTTGAGTTCGATGCTCGCCGGATCTAAGGGCGCGGACGCGGTAAAGCCGCAGGACTTGGCAAGCGCAAGAAGTTCAGTCTGTGTCATCGTCATCCTCCTCTTCAAAGCTTAAAGCGTCTACGAACCGATCCTGAAAGTCCGGCTTCGACGCCAGCTCCAGAAACTCTGTTCCGGCGGCGAGACGTTTACTCCGCTCAAATTCAGCCTTGGAAAGCGCACAGCGCTGCGCGCCGTCTCCAGCTGCATTTCCGATGCCGTGGATGCGGTCGAGCAGCTGCACCGGGATCATTCCGATGCGGCAGGCAGAGGCCGGGGCAAGATAATTGCCGAACGCGCCGGCGAGTAAAACCTGCTGAATATCCCGGGTTCGGACGCCCAGATGGCTGCACAGCAGTTCAATGCCCGCGCGGATGGCGGCCTTAGCCAGCTGCACCTCGCGGATGTCCTTCTGCGTCAGAAAAACATCCGTACCGGGGAGCGTATAGCGTTCGCCGCAGGTAAGCCTTCCGGATTCGTCTATGATGTTCAGTTCCAGCAATACCGCGATCAGGTCGAGAAGCCCGGAGCCGCAGAGCCCGATAGCAGGCGCGTCATCCACAGCATGGAAAAGTACGGTGCCGTTTCCCTGTCGGACGTGGTCGATTGCGCCGGATGCGCCGCGCATGCCGCAGGATATCTTCGCGCCCTCAAAGGCAGGACCCGCCGCCGTTGAGCACGCCACACGGCGCGCCTGATTGCCAAGAACCATCTCACCATTTGTGCCAATATCGATTAGAAGCGTCAGCTCGCTGATTTGGTCAAACCGAGCCGCGCACAGGCAGCCCACCGTATCCGCGCCGACAAAGCCCGCGATATTCGGAAGCACGCGCAGCATCGCGCCTGCACAGCAAGGAAGCTCCGGAATTCCGCGCCGCTCGATGGCAATGCAGCTTGCAGGCATATAAGGCGGCGTGATCAGAGGCTTCGTATCAAAGCCCAGCAGCAGATGGTGCATCGCCGTGTTTCCCACGACGCAGACCATGCCAATCTGCGAGGCAGCTATCCCGGCGTCCTTCGTGCACTGCTCTGTGAGCGTCTCAAACGCTTTCCAGACGCATGCGGAAAGCGCCCGCGCGCCGTGTGCCTGCGCGTACTCCATGCGAGAAATAACGTCCGCGCCATACTGCGTCTGCGGGTTCAGGCAGCTCCTCTGCGCCAGAAGCGCGCCGCTTACGCCATCGCGCAGGCAGCAGACGATCGTCGTTGTGCCAAGGTCAATGGCGAGCGCATATGCCGTTTGTCCGTCCGTTTCCAGCGCCGCAGACTGTCCGGCAGAGAGAATTTTAGCCGTATGGCGCGCGGGAAGCGTCAGGACAGCGCCCCGCGCAGCCTGCGTCTGGCAGGCGAGAACCTCTTTGTCGTTTACCAGAATACGGCATTTGCCGCAGCTTCCGTGCCCGCCGCAGGGCGCGTCGAGAAAAATACCGTTGTCCTCCAGCGCCTGCATCCAACTTCTTTGAGAGTCTGTATGCAGCGGTTCCGGTTTGCCTGCAATGGTAAATGTAATCTCACTCATAATAAATCCCCTGAATCAGCAATACCCACAGGCAGAGAATTTTTCGGCCTGTGGGTTTTGTACCGTCGGGCGCAGAAGCTGCGCCCGGCAGAATATTTGTGGAATATTCCGGCAGAGGGTGAAGGGATGAAAGAAGCCGGAATATCCAAATGGAGGACAACGGAGTCCTCTATGACTCCGGCGCCCATGGCGAAGGAGATATTTTCCAATCAGCGGACGGCAGTCAGCTTGCGCTGCGCTCCATGGCAAGCTTTTTCGCAGCCTGACCGGCGGAGGCCGCGTCGGGCGTATAGACGTCGGCGCCAATCTCGTCGCAAAATTCCTGCGTGATGGGAGCGCCGCCGACCATGATCTTGAAATCCTTGCGGCGCGGGCTCTTGTTGAGCGCGGCAACGACTTCCTTCATGGCGGGCATGGTGGTGGTCAGCAGCGCGGAAACGCCGACGACGGTGACGTCGGGGTCTTCTGCCGCCTGAACAAATTTTTCAATCGAAACGTCGATGCCGAGATCAATGACCTCGTAGCCGCTCGATTCGATCATCATAATGACAAGGTTCTTGCCGATGTCGTGCAGGTCTCCGTAAACGGTACCCATGACCATTTTGCCGATCTTTCCATCGTTCTCGCCGCTGAGATGGGGCTTGAGCACGTCAACGCCCTTCTTCATCGCGCGGGCAGCGACAAGCATTTCCGGAACGAAAATCTCGTTCTTCTTGAACTTTTCGCCGACAACGCTCATGGCGTCGATCATGCCGTGATTGAGTACATCGAGAGGTGCGTCACCTTCGTCGAGGCATTCCTGTACCAGATTGGGAACCAGCTTGGACTTGCCGTTTTCAACTGCTGCGGACAGTTCTTCAATTTTAGACATAATAATATCCCCCTGTTGAAAAAATAAAAGAATCAGATATTTTACCGGCGCAAATAGTTGGGAACTGCGCCGTAAAAAACGGAAACCTGCTTACGCCTGCTTGACCGGGCCAAATTTGCCTTCGCGGTAGGCGCTGATATATTCCATACAGTAGTCGTCCTGACCGAGCAGCGCTTCGGTCGCATAGATCAGACCCATCATGTCGCGGTTCGTGGGATCGAGAATCGCGCTGTCAAGCCCCGCGTTCATTGCGAGAACGGTGAAGCCGAGATTGATCATCTTACGCACCGGCAGATTGAAGGAAATGTTGCTGACGGCGGCAGTAATGTGGATGGTGGGGTACGCTTCGCGGACGGTGGAAATGACTTCTGTGTTCGTCTCGATGCCGTTTTCCGATGTGCAGAGCATCTCAACGAGCGGATCGATGTGAATGCGGCTGGGCGCAATGCCGTATTCCTTCGCCTTGGCCATGATCTTGTCAAATACCTTCAGACGATCGGCGGCGTTTTTAGGAATACCGGTATCGTCGCTCAGAAGGGCGATGACCTGCCAACCGGGATTTTCGGCCATGATGGGGAAAATCGCGTCCATTTTATGCCCTTCGCCAGAGACGGAGTTGAACAGCCCCGGCTTGTTGCAGAACTTGTACGCTTCGCTCAAAACCTTCGTGCTCGGGCTGTCGACCGAAATGGGAAGATCGGTCACAGACTGGATGCAGTCGATCATCCAACGGAGCGTTTCGACCTCCTGCGCCTCGGGAACGGACGCGCAGCAGTCGATAAACGTCGCGCCGGCCTCGGTCTGCGCGACGGCGCGCTGCTTGATAAAATCCGCGTCGCGGCGGGCAATGGCGTCTGCTACAGACGGAATGGAGCCGTTGATCTTTTCACCAATGATAATCATAAATTTCCTCCTGTCTCAGCCGTTCTTTGCCGGGAAATAGCGTTTGCTGCAATTGTCGATGGCCTCACTCAGCGCCTCGTAGACGCCGGGGAACGTGCTCATCGGAAGACCCTGCGATGCGTTCGGGATGAAGTAAAGCGTACCGCACTCGGCGCAGGCTCTGTCGACCTCGGCCTGCACGACTTCCTTCGTCCAGCCCTCGTAGTCGACCTTTGCGCTGTCGATATCGCCCATAAAGCTGATCTTGCCGCCGTACTTGCGGATAAGCTCCGGCACGTTGTTGGAGGTCATAACGCCCTGCCAGATATCGATGCCCATGTCGATCATATCCGGAACAAGCGTTGCCGCGTAGGAATCGGAATGGTGCGCGATGACCTGCACACCGTGGGATTTATAATAGCCGTAGATCTTCATAAAAGCTGGCTTGATAAACTCGCGGAACATATCCGGGGACAGGAAGGTCGAGATCTGGCTGCCCCAGTCGTCGTGGTGGAACAGTGCGTCGGGTTTGACGTATTTGCAGAGCTCTGCCGCGTAGTCCAGCTCGAACTGCGTGATGCAGTCGATCAGTTCGTGCATTTCGTCCGGATATTCATAGAAAGCGACGAGACACTCCTGCATGCTCATCAGATGGTGGCACATTTCAAAAACGCCGGGTGCATAGAACGCGGTCGCGAACTGCTCGTTCCGGTCGACCTTTTCCGCTTCGGCGATGAACGGCTCCCATTCTTTGGCGTCGTAGACGACCTGCGGCACCTTCACATAATCCTGCCAGTGCTCAATGTCCTTGACAACGATCTTGTCCGGCGTGTGAACCGGGAACGGGCCCGGCGTGCCGATGGGCCAGGAGCAGGTTTCGCCCCATGCGTTAACGACATTTTCCTCGCCGTATTTGGGATTACGGCTGCGTACACCGAAGGGCGTACCGAACAGAAGGGCAAATGCCTCATACTGGTTGACAAAGCGGTCGGGATGTCCGCCATGGATGGTTTCCAGAAGATTCTGGCGTTTGCTCAGCATAAAAAATCCCCCTTTTCAATGCTGTGTTTATATGGGTCAATGCCGGTTTTTCTTGAAATCCGGCACAACTTCCTCAATGGGCTTGAGCTTGAGCAGATCAACAAACGAGTACGACATCAGCATGAAAAGCCGCGTGTCGGGATCGTTCAGATCCGCGCCGATGATCTGGTTGATTTTATCCAGTCTCTGATAAAGCGTGTTGCGGTGGATAAAAAGATGTTTGGCTGTTGCTGTGGCGTTGAGACCGGTCGTCAGGTATTCGCGCAGCGTGATCAAGAGCTCTGTTTCATTCTTGCTGTCATAAAGCCAGAGCTGAACGAGCCCCGGATGGCACAGATGCCGGCCATTGATCTGGCTGGTTCCGTAGTGCATGAAATACGGCAGAACATAGTCCTCAAACCGGTAATACCAGATGTCTGGCGCATAGAGCCGCCCCATTTCCAGCGCCGCCTCCGCTTCCTTGAAATAGGAGATCACGGTGCTGAAATCGAAGAACGTGTAGCTGATGCCGACATGCAGCAGATGCTCGCGCAGAAACAGGATGAGGTTCTGAATCATCGCGCCCCGGCTCATCTGCGCTCTATCTAAATTGATGATCGCCACAATTTTGTCATTGTATACGAACGCGAAGCTCTCAGAGAAGCTGCTTTCCACATTCATGCAGATGCTGTGGAAGACGGAATTGGCTCTGTCCCAGCGATTGATCTCAAAGACGAGACAGAGGTAATTGTCGGCGTTGAACCAGTGCATGCTCAGCAGGTACTGGTCGATCACGGCCTGTTCGATCTGCTCGTTGGACAGAAGTTTTTTGACGAATTCCTCGAACCGCAGGCTATGTCCATAGTGGAAACTGGACTGACAGAGCACGACGTGGATGCACTCGGCAAAATAGCTCAGCGCGCTCAAGGAAAGCCTCCGAAGCGGCGCGCGGATCTCCGGTATGGCCAGCGTGAAAATCGCGTTGCCGCGGCTCATATGCAGAAACTGCATGTTATAGGCCAAATAGTCGTCCGAGATAAAAAAGGTGTGGCTGCCTTCTGCCTGCACCTGATGCCCGGACTGCGCCTTGATAATGGATATCATCTCTTCCGGCAGCATCCGCTCCTGCGTCTGCTCGTGAAAGGACCACGCGATTTGCAGCGACGGGTCATACTTGCTGAGCAGGCAGAAATTCCGGTCGAGCACCAGCACCGGGTTTCCGAAAAACGATTCGCCGACCGCCGCCAGCTCCTGCAAAGAAGGTGAGCGTGCCAGCATGTCGCTCAGAGTCAACGCCCAATGCTGATAGTCATGGAAGATGCGACTGATACGGTTGAACCAGGTGTTGAAAGCCGCCCGCTTGACCGGGACGTCAATCACCAGCGCGTCCACATCGGACATGCGCAGAATGTTTTCATCCACTGTGCCCACGATAACGACAGACGTTCTCGGCGGCAGGGAAAAGTCTTCGCGCACCTGCCGCGCGGGAATGACATAGCACAGATTCCGACTCACGGACTCGTCCTTCGACCAGAGCGCCGCGGCGTTCAGCTGGGGCTGATGGATGGAAAAGGAATTGGCGGAAACGATATGTGCGCTCTGCATATCCAGTGCAGAAAGAACCGTGTCCAGACTGATATTCAATGGTGATTCCTCCCGTTATTTTCTGGGTGCCGCACGAGAAACCTCTCCACAACACCAAGTATAGCATAGCACATTCATTTGTCCAGAGGTAGAAAAACCGTTTGTTTTCCCGATGTTTTTTCTGAATCCGCCTGTTTTTATATAGTGTATACAAAAACAAGTGTCATATTTTGTGCGCTTGTGTCGTATTCAAAAGATGATATAGGCACTATGCACATCGCAGAAGAAAAAGTATTGGCAGTCAACGTGTACACAGTATCATGCCGCGGCGAAAAATTGCGGATGGTTTGTCCATTTTCATTTTCCGTTCGGTTCGTTAGACTAAAGATACAAACCAGCGGGCGGAGGCTCGCAGGCAAAACGGAAAGGAAGAGATGAAATGGAAGCACAGAAAAAACGCATATCGCCCTATATCTATCTCATCATCATCGTGCTGTCATATCTGACGGCCGGCTTCTGTCAGTACCGGCTTCAGCCGATTCTGACATACATGATGCAGGGCATGCAGATCGATGAAGGAAAGGCCGGTGTGCTGGTGTCCGCGCTGAGCATCCTGAGTATTTTTCTCGCTGTCCCATTCGGCGTAATGATGGGAAAAATCGGCCCGCGCAGAACCGGCATTTTTGCGATGATCCTGATCATCGCAGGCTCTCTGGTCGGCGTGTTCGGCACGAAGAGCTACACCGTTATGTTCCTGTCGCAGCTGGTCGTCGGCGCAGGCACCTGCGCAACCGGTATTCTCGGCCCCTATGTTATTGCGTGCCTCTTTGCGCCGGAGCTTCGCGGAAGGGCAAACGGCATTTACATCACGGGCGGCACCATTGCGCAGCTCGTCATGTATAATCTTGTTCCCCGCATTACAACGGCGGAGAACATTGCGCCCGCATGGTGGTTCACGATTGGCTACAGCGTGGTCATGCTCGTAGTCTGGGTCATTTTCATCACCGATGAGGTTGCGCCTCCCATGGGGAAGAACGGTTCCGGTGCGCCGAAGATCAGATTCCTGGAAGCAATCCGGGACAAAAATGTTTTGCAGCTTGCCATTGGCGGCCTGTTCTTTATGATGAGCACAATGGCTATTATGAGCTTCGCGCCGACCTTCCTTGTCGTCGAGCATGGCTACACGGCAGAGGCGGCGGGCTCTCTGGTGAGCGTCTGCGCCATTGTCGGTGCGCTCTCTACAGCCATCGGCGGTACACTGTCCGATCTTCTGAAGACGCGCAAATGGATCTACTTTGGCGCGCTGATCTGGATGGCGCTCTCGCGCTTTCTGATCGCGTTCCTGCCGGCCGGTATTCTTCTGAATATCACCATCTGGCTTCAGGGTCTTCCGGCTGTTGCAATGGGACTTCTCTATACCGTTGCGGGCGAAGCGATCGCACCGGAAAAGGCCAGCGTCGGCATTTCCGTTGTGAATACCTTTATTGGCATCGGTACGCTTCTGGCGTCCGCGCTGTTTGGCGTGCTTGCCGTCGCGATCGGCTACACCGCGAGCTTCTGCGTCTTCGGTGCGCTGACGCTCCTGGGTATGATCGGCGTATGCACGATCAAGGGCGTCAAATAACGAACTGATTCGATTCCAATTCAAAGGCAAATATATTGTAACAGGAGGTTTATTGCGATGATGACATTACGCGAAAACGCAATGGCGATCTACAACCATCAGCAGCCGGATTATTATTTTGATTTGATGGATGCCATTCAACTGGTTCCCGATCCGGTTCTGATGGCCGGTATGTTCCCGCAGGACGGAAGGGAATACAAAGACCCGTGGGGAACTGCCTACATTTATAAGCCCGGCGCGCCGGGTCCGCATCCGCATGTGACGGCGGAAAACGCGGTCATCAAGGACATCGAACACTGGAAGGACTCTGTGGTCGTTCCCCCGACGAGAGGGCTGGACTGGAGCGCAGCAAAAAAAGTCGCCGACGAGACTGACCGCAAGGAAAAATTCGTCGGTGTGCTGTTCGGCGGTGGTCTGTTTGAGCGCTCACATCATCTGATGGGCATGGAAAACGCACTGTGCAGCTATCTGGAATACCCGGAAGAAATGGCAGAGCTGCTGCGCGTAATTGCAGACTACAAAATCGATTACATCCATGAAATGGGCAAGCAGATCCGCCCGGATATCATCTTCTATCACGACGATTGGGGCTCGAAGCAGAACGTTTTCCTGCCGCCGAGAGTTTGGCGCGAGATCATCAAGCCTCTGCAAAAGGAAATTGCCGACGCGATCCATGAAGAGGGCATGATCTATATGCACCACGCGGACTGCATCTGCCAGCCGCTTGTGACGGATATGGTCGAAATCGGCATTGACATCTGGCAGGGCGTCATCGCGCAGAACGATATTGTGGAGATCCAGCGCGTGACGGAGGGCAAGCTTGCCATGGTCGGCGGCATTGACGGCCCGAAGATCGACGTTGAAAACATCACCGAAGAGCAGATCCGCGCCGAGGTGCGCCGCGCAGTCGACACCTATTGCCCAGCCGGACGGTTCTATCCGGCAATTCCGAACGGCTGGTGCTTCCTTGAGTGGAATGACAAGATTGAAAAGGACGAGCTCAAAAAATACGGCCGCGAGTGGGCGCTCAAGCATCCGATCGTTTGATTGACGCAGGTACCCCAAAATACAGTCAGGATATAAGAAAGTAGCTTGCGAGTCTTTGGACTTGCAGGCTGCTTTTGCAGACGTTGAGCGGTTCTTCTGGCGCGGCATCTCTCGATAGCGCATGCCGCGCTTTTTTGATATGATAAAATAAATGATTATTCGCTGATGTTAGTCCCTCGGCGTGTGCGCTGGCGGACGTTTAACTTTCAGACCATTATACACCAAAAACTTGTGGAGTTTCCCGTCCTCGTCATACGCACACAACGTCAACTTTGCATATTGTATCTCCGGGTCGGTTGTATCGATCCGAACGGTAAAAAACTGCAATTTCCGTGGTTCTATGATCTGTGGGGCCATTGCAGTTCTGGCGCTGACCTGAACGTTTCCCACGCAGCAGCAGCTGTCTTTCTCGTTCAATGCAGAAATACGAACGATTTTTGCACCTTTGCTTTTCTGCACTTCAAAGTAGAAATTTTCAAGTAAGACTGCAATTTGCCTGCTATTCTTTGCGCAACACTTGATGAAATATTCCTTCTTTACAGATCCATCAGCGGCATCATCAGGGCGGGCAGGCGGCATCGTTATTCTTGTTTCAAATGTTCCGCGGATTTCGGTTCTTCCGATTTTGTATGTATACGCATTTAGCAGCCAACCGAGCAGCGTGCCGCCAAGTGTGCCAATAACGCCAAGCACCGTAAGCAATACTTCTTTGTTCATGAAGGCTCCTTTCTACACGAATAATCGTTGGCATTGCTCTTTTCTACGAAATATGATAGCATATACCCTCGTGGAAAGGAAGTGACAGCATTGACATATTCCATAGAGGAATCCGCGCTCATCAGCGGTCTGATTGTAGAATATTTCTCAAGAGCAAGTGTTTCCGAACCCTTGCGTCTGGCATACCGACAGGTACATCGGCATTTAATGGATAATCATTTGACGCAGGATGATTTGAAACGGATCCAAGCAGCGCTGGACTTCCTGCTCCCTGTCTTTCCACCAGAGCGTGAAGCACAGAAAACATTCCGTGCAGCGATTTACTACAATCAATAGAGGCGCGGGCGACAGGGTACTGCTTCGCAGGGGACAGACA
>OFMQ01000966.1_pt1 | contig 16845 bp, 10 predicted proteins | sample 1541851 | NCBI WGS metagenome assembly OFMQ01 (sample SAMN04209227, study PRJEB22552) | human gut metagenome | biome: gut; material: feces | host: Homo sapiens | place: USA: Oklahoma | reverse complement strand
ACCGATATTCACAATACCAACTGTCGGATTCTTCTTTCCCATAACGCTCTCCATATATATGGATCCCATCCTTGCAAACTGAACAAGATGGGACGGCCGGGCATCTACATTGGCTCCGCAGTCGATCAGAAGTGAAACTCCTTTCAAAGTCGGGATAAGCGGTGCAAGCGGTGGTCTCTCAACCCCTTTAATACGTCCTACAAGCACCTGACCTCCAACGAGGACTGCACCTGAACTTCCTGCAGATACAAATGCATCTGCCTCGCCCTTTTTCACCATCTTCATTGCTACTACAATAGAAGAATCTTTTTTCCCACGGATAGCTTTCACCGGCGGCTCTGCTGTCTCTATCACCTCTGTAGCATTTACAATTTCGATCTGTTCCTTTGGATAAGTATAAGCAGACAGTTCTTTTTTAAGAACCTCTTCTTTTCCGGTCAGCAGTATCTTGATATCATCTCTTCTCTGAACTGCTTCTACTGCTCCTTTTACAATCTCTCCAGGAGCATTATCTCCACCCATGGCATCAAGGGCAACTCTCGTTATCTCAGACATATTCTTTCCTCCTTGCACTACTGAAATCATTCTACTAAAAAACCTGATAAAAATCAATAAATATGTATAAAAAGGGAGTTTCCTCTTAAGCAAAAAATAGAGTGTAAACCTTTCAGGCTTACACTCTATTCTCAGTTTCAAATCATAAATTAGTCAACTGTTACGATCTCACGCTTGTTGTATGATCCGCATGCCTTGCATACACGATGAGGCATCATAAGCTCGCCACATTTGCTGCACTTTACAAGGTTCGGAGCACTCATCTTCCAGTTAGCTCTTCTCTTATCTCTTCTTGCTTTTGAAGATTTATTCTTTGGACAGATAGACATAGGTTACACCTCCTTAAAATTCTTAAATAAGTCACGGACAACTGACATTCTCGGATCAAGTCCCGGTTCTTCACAGTTGCAGGACCCCGTATTCAAATTCTGACCGCACACTTTACATAACCCTTTACAGTCTTCCCTGCACAGGACTTTAACCGGCCAGTCTGACAAAATCTCTCCATACAGGAGTTTGTCCACGTCAAGATGATATCCGTCAATAAAGTTTGATTCATCCAGCTCCTCTGTCAGTTCTGCGTCGGAGAGGCCTACGTCCACATGCTTCACACAATTCAGTTCAAACTCCCGTTTCACATCCTCCAGACAACGGTCACATGGAATTATGACACTCAATCTGGTCTCAGCTGTGATGAGCAGTTCTTTTCCCCTTATATGCTCTACTTTAACATGAACCGGCTCCTTGCTGATAATGGGGTAGGTTCCGGATTGTAACCGGATCTCTTCCATCTCCAGCCGCACAGTTTCTTCAACCGTCTTATGCTGGTCTGACAAAACGTCTGATAGGTTAATCAACATAATGTATTTCTCCTATTCATACCTAAACTATTATATCATGGAAAAAATGTTTGTCAACAGATATTTATAATTTCTATCAAAAATATTATGAAGAGCAAAATGTATTGGATACATTTTTGTTTCTTCTATGCGCAAAAGCAGGACTGAACTGCTCTCTTGGCACCTCAGTCCTGCACTCATATACGATATAATCTTTACAGATCACTATCGTATACACTTTCTCAAATTAAGATTTCTTCAATTATTTTACAAGCGCTAATGTCTCACGGGCGATTGCAAGCTCTTCGTTTGTAGGAATAACGAATACTTTAACCTTTGATCCTTCTTTTGTAAGCTCAGCTTCTTTTCCTCTGAGTCCTGCATTCGCTTCTGAATCGAAGTCTACTCCAAGGTATCCAAGGTATTTACATACTTCTTCCCTTACATAATCATCGTTCTCACCGATACCAGCTGTAAATACGATGTCATCTACACCATTCATAGCTGCAGCGTAAGATCCGATGTATTTTGCTACTCTGTATGAGAATACATCCATAGCGATCTTAGCTTTCTTATCTCCGGCATTCATAGCGTCTGTCAGGTCACGGAAGTCACTTGAAAGTCCGCCTGAAATTCCAAATACACCAGACTTTTTGTTCAGTACTTCCATAACACCTTCAATGTCAAGGTTCTCTTTCTTAGCAATGAACTCCATGATTGCAGGATCGATATCACCTGAACGTGTTCCCATTACAAGTCCTTCAAGTGGAGTAAGTCCCATAGAAGTATCTACACATTTTCCGTTAAGAACAGCACTTACACTGGATCCATTTCCGAGGTGGCATACAATTGTCTTTACTTCATCGTAAGATTTTCCCATTACTTCTGCTGCTCTCTTAGATACGAAGCTGTGGCTTGTTCCGTGGAAACCGTAACGTCTTACTTTGTATTTCTCATAGTACTCATATGGAAGTCCATACATATAAGCCTTCTCCGGCATTGTCTGATGGAAAGCTGTATCAAATACTGCAACCATAGGTGTTCCTGGCATCAGTTTCTCACATGCTGCAACACCGATCAAGTTTGCCGGGTTATGAAGCGGTGCAAGATCATTACACTCTTCTACTGCTTTCTTTACTTCGTCTGTGATTACTACAGATGAAGCAAACTTCTCTCCACCATGTACGAGACGGTGTCCAACTGCTCCGATCTCATCAAGGCTCTTAACAACTCCTGTCTTCTCATTTGTCAGAGCATCAATTACAAACTGAATTGCTTCTGTATGAGTTGGCATAGCCAGATCAGATTTCTCTTTCTCTCCGCCAGCCGGCTGATATGTCAGACGTCCGTCGATTCCAATTCTCTCACAAAGTCCTTTTGCAAGTACCTTCTCTGTCTCAGCGTTGATCAGCTGGAATTTCAGAGATGAGCTTCCGCAGTTGATTACTAATACGTTCATTTGAATTCTCCCTTATCCTTATTCATTGATGTGACAGCTGCCACAATCTTTTTCCATTATAAACACATTTTCCTTCTTATACAAGTGGAAATCCTCGAAAAGCTGTGTTAATATTTTAACAGAAAAACAGGCAGAAGAAACGACCGGACAGGAGGCAAACATGAAAACAGCAGGAATTATCGCCGAATACAATCCGTTTCACAACGGACACCACTATCAGATGGAAACCGTACGCCACCTTACGGGGGCGGATTTTGTGATCGTTGCCATGAGCGGGGATTTCTTACAGCGCGGTGTTCCTGCCATTGCCGACAAATACACGCGCACTCGCATGGCACTTCTCGGCGGTGCCGATCTGGTACTCGAACTTCCGGCTGTATGGGCGACCGCTTCCGCGGAATATTTTGCTGCCGGAGGCGTACAGCTTCTCGGAAAAACAGGCGTCGTTGACACGCTCTGCTATGGCTGTGAAACTCCGGAAAAAGAACTTATGCAGGCAATTGTCGAAGTTCTTTCCAAAAATGCTTCGGACTATCAGATGCTGGTTTCTTATGACATGAAGCAGGGAAATCCGTTTCCTGTCGCACGAAGCCACGCACTGTGTTCCCTGCTGCCTTCCTTTTCTTCTGATGCGGTTTCTTCTTTTCTGGCATCTCCGAACAATATTCTGGCCTTAGAATACGAAAAAGCAATCGCCCGCTGGAATTCCATAAACAGCGTACATGACAGAACTTTTTCCAGTATGCCGGTCCAACGTATCGGGGAAGGCTATCACAGCACAAAAACAGGCGTAACCTACGCCTCTGCAACCGCCATAAGAAACACCCTGCTCGCGCCATCTGAAAATGATGGTAACCACAACCATTCCATGTGTATAAGTACAGGCAGCTTTGATTTCGAACTTTCGCAGATGCTTCCCGATACTTCCGCCTCCCTCCTTGCCACTTTGGCACAGCAGAACCTTCTTCTGGACACGGATGCTTTTTCTCAGACTCTCTACACCCGGTTATGGGCACTGTACGATGGAGGCTATGCTGGCTTTGCAGACTGTGGCAAGGATCTGTCCCACCGGATCACACAGCAGCTTGAACATTTTTTAAGCTTTTCACAGTTTGCCGATCTCTTAAAAAGCAAAAATACAACTTACACACGCATCTGTCGTGCACTGCTCCACATCCTGCTCAACATCCGGCAGGACGATTATGCTGCGCTCTGGCAGCCGGATGGCATTCCGTATCTGCGTGTGCTTGGTTTCCGCAGGGATTCCTCTGTGCTTCTTTCTGCCATCAAAAAAGAAGCATCCGTTCCTTTGATTACCAAAGTTGCAGATGCTTCTTCTATCCTTCATGGAATTGCATACAAACGTTTTTTACACGATGTAGCCTGTGCTGATCTGTACCGCACTACATCTTCCATGCAGATACAGACCGAATTACCAAACGAATACCGACAGCCCATCGTCCTCGTATAACTTTTACAGTTCCATAATAATCTCTCTTGCCAGACTCTCCTCGATCGGCTTGGCATACACATTCGGCGCAAACTCCACTACATCGCCAATGCCTTTTTCGATCACAAAGCGTAACTTTCCGTCACGCACCTTTTTGTCGGTATAAAGCTTCTTAACCAGAGCCTCACGATCAATATAATCCGGAATTCTTGTCGGAAGTCCCACACGCTCATACAGCTTAGTCACACGCTCTGCCTCTTCCTCTGACATATAGCCAAGGCGTGCCGAAAGCAGTACCATAGCCGCCATTCCGATGGAAAGTGCCTCGCCGTGCAGAAGCCGGTAGTCACTGACAGTTTCAATGGCGCGTCCCACCGTGTGTCCTAAATTCAGGACTTCGCGCAGTCCGCTTTCTCTCTCGTCTTTCATAACAACATCATACTTGATCTTGCAGTTGTTCTCTGCGATATATTCGCAGGCAAACTTCTGGAAACTCATAATATCATCCAAGTTTTCCTCGATAAACTCAAACATTTCACGGCTCGCCAGACATGCATGCTTGATGGTCTCTGCCATGCCGCTTGCCATCTGACGTTTCGGAAGGGTTTTCCATGCGGCAATATCAATGTAGACCTTGCGCGGCTGATTGAAAAGTCCAATCAGATTCGTTGCAAGCGGTGTATCAACGGCAGTCTTTCCGCCCACGGATGCATCTGCAGCAGCCAGAAGTGTGGTCGCATAATTGATAAACGGTACGCCTCTGCCATATGTTCCTGCCAGAAATCCTGCCAGATCCGTAACAACACCTCCGCCGATTGCAATCACAGCACAATCTCTGCGGAACCCTTTTTCCAGCATGGCATCTTCAATCTTCGCCTTCGTCTGTCTGGTCTTACTTTTTTCTCCTGCCGGAAATACGAACAGTTCCACTTTGAATCCAGCCTTGCTCAGTTTTTCACTGATTGGTTTTGCATACAGATCCAGTACATTGGAATCCGTGATCACGGCAAACTTCCTGATTTTTCCCAGAAGACCGGTCTCTAAATCCTCTACCAGTTGATCCTCCAGATGGTACCCCATCTCAATATCGTAACTGTCATCCACCACTTTTTTCAGTTCTACATTAAATACGCTCACTTTGTCACCCCTGTCTGTCTAATCTACCCCGGCAGCAAGTCTTGCCAACCGGTCTGCCTCTTCATTTCCTTCTACCCCGGAATGTCCTTTCACTTTCACAAAATGAAGGGAAATTTTATCATTCACGGACTGTATAAAATCATAATAGGCAATCGTTCCCTGTTTGTTCCGCTTCCAGGCTCCGGTTGCCCACATCTCTATTCCCATATAGTCATAATAAATGGTTAAGTCGGTAAGTCCCATGGCAACAGCTTCTTTTACTGCAGCCATGCTGCCTAACACCTCTCCTGCCACATTGCGCATCGATGCCATCTGGGGATCATTGCCGCTTCCGCTGATCACGTGACGTTCTCCCTTTGTCACGAGAAATCCGCCATATCCATAGACGGAAGTAGCACTGTTAAACGAACCGTCGACAAACGCATAATTTTCCGGTTCCTTTTGTTCCTCTTTTTTTTCTTCCAGAAACTGTTCCGCTTCTGCGCGTGTCGCAAACCCTTTATAGACAGCTCCCGGAAATCCATGCACCATACTTTTACATGCATCCCATGAGGTATAAATTCCCGGAACTTTTCCCTTTTTTACCGCATAAAATTTTCCAGCCATAGATTATCCTTTGCCGTGCAGTTTTGCAATAATCTCTTCTTTTAAAAGCATCGCTCGGTCTTTTGCCACTCGGGAAGCTGCCTGTGAAGTCAGAATCATGGAAATGAATCTGGATGCAATGTCCACCTTTCCAAGTTTATAAGCTATATTCGCCATCAACAGGTTTACGGTACTTTCTTCCATTCCGCACATTGGGAAATTTTCAGATGCAATCGCTTTTAAAAATCCCTCATATGCCTGTTCATAATACGTGGCTTCTTCTTTCCGGCATTCGGCAAGTGTTTTTTCATCTTTCTTTTTTGCCTTGGAAAGCTCCTCAATCCAGCCGCGGTACAGCCAGGATATCTTTAGGCACTCATATGCCTTTTCACTGTTCTTTCCCTTTTTCACCAGTGTATTATATAAAGCCAATTTATACCGCTCAATGGCTTTTTCGTAAGAATACGGCTCCATCGGTTCTTCTTTTGGCTGCTTCTGCCCTTTGAACTTATGGCATACCCCTTCTTCAATCATCTTGACCTGACCGGTAGACAAATGGGTAAAATAGCGGTTCATCGCCGTATATCCGCACTGTGGGCAGGACGATACATCATATTTATTTGTATCAATGTACTGAAAACGCGGACGTAGATCAAAATCCGGTTCCATGCGCTTTACCCGTCCAGTTTTTACCATTCTTGTACGGAAAACATTATCACATACCGGACAACGGATGGATTTATCCAGTAAGAACTCAGTTTCGCTGTGAACCGGTTCTTTTTTTGGCACCGGTTCCGGTGCTTTCCGTGCAGGTGTATCACTTTTTTCCTCTTCAAAGAGGTGGTCTGTATCCATCTGATCCAGACCAAATTTTTCCAATCCCGATAATAAATTCATTCTACGCCTCTTTTTGTCTATTCTTTATTTTTTCGGCAGCTTAAAAGAACTCTTCAAAGAAACAATTCTGTTAAATACAGGCGCTCCCGGCTTTGAATCCTTATAATCTGCGCAGAAAAATCCTTCTCTTACAAACTGAAAACTCTCATATGGTTTTGCCTCTAACAATGCCGGCTCTACAATGCTCTCTGTCAGGACAGTCAGGGAATTCGGATTCAGATTCAGACTTCCGTCTTCATTATATACGCCAAGTTCTTCATTAATGAGGTTCTCATATAAGCGAACCGTTACTTTCTTTCCGTGTTCTGCCGATACCCAGTGAATGGTTCCCTTTACTTTTCTTCCATCCGGGCTGTTTCCGCCTTTTGATGCCGGGTCATATGTGCAGTGGATAACCGTAACTTTCCCGCTCTCATCCTTTTCAAATCCGACACATTTCACGAAATATGCATTCATGAGACGTACTTCATTTCCCGGGAACATACGGAAATATTTCTTCGGCGGTTCTTCCATAAAATCATCCCGTTCAATATAAATTTCCCTGGTAAACGGAACGGTTCTCTTTCCGAGTTCCGGATTTTCCAGATTATTGTCCACCGGAAGTTCCTCCGTCTGGCCCTGCGGATAATTGTCAATGACAACCTTTACCGGATCTAAAACTGCCATCATACGTGGACGTTTCATCTTCAGATCCTCACGGATGCAGTACTCAAGCATTGCATAATCCGTAGAACTGTTTGCCTTGGAAATACCTCCAAGTTCGATAAATTTCTGAATGGATTCCGGTGTATATCCTCTGCGGCGCAGCGCTGCAATGGAAACCAGACGTGGATCATCCCATCCATCTACAATCTTCTCCTCAACCAGACGCTTGATATAACGTTTTCCGGTTACAACATTTGTCAGATACAGTTTTGCAAACTCGATCTGCTTCGGAGTCCCTTCCGGACTGGTCTTATATCCAAGTTCTGTCACAACCCAGAGTACAGATGGAATGGGTTATTCCCTCGATTGCATCCTCGATCGGATGTGCAAAATCGTACATCGGATAAATGCACCACTTGTCCCCGGTATTGTGATGTGTCATATGCGCCACACGATAAAGGATCGGATCTCTCATATTGATATTGGAAGAAGTCATATCAATCCGTGCACGAAGTACACGACTTCCATCCTCACATTTTCCTTCCTTCATTTCTTCAAACAGCGCAAGATTTTCCTCTACGCTTCTTTTGGCATATGGGTCTTCTTTTCCCGGCTCTGTCAGAGTACCGCGATACTCACGGATTTCGTCTGCAGACAGATCGGATACATATGCTTTTCCCTTTTTAATCAGTTTAATCGCTGCTTCATACATCTGATCAAAGTAATTTGATGCAAAGAAGAGGCGATCTCCCCAATCTGCTCCAAGCCATTTTACGTCTTCCTTAATAGACTCTACAAACTCAAGTTTCTCTTTTGTCGGATTTGTATCATCAAAACGGAGATTGAATTCTCCTCCGTACTTTTTTGCTAACCCTGAATTTAAAAGAATGGACTTTGCATGTCCGATATGCAGATATCCGTTTGGCTCCGGTGGAAAACGGGTTTTTACCGTCTCACAATGTCCCTCTGCCAGATCCTTTTCAATAATCTGTTCAATAAAATTCTTGGAAACCGCTTCATCTTCCATATGTCTATTCCTCCAGCACTCCTCAAATAAGAATAATTATAAGGATATTCCCGATATTTGTCAACCGGAACGCGCCTGTGTACGCTATTGCTCCTGTCCTTTTTCGGATTCCAGAATTCCGTCCAGCGCACGTGTTGAAAAATATGCAATCTGTTTCTTCCCGTTTTTTATTTTTTCTTCCGTTTTTTTCACTCTGTCACCGGTTCCGGATGATGCACTTTTTCCCAGTGTAGAAATTGTAACCGCTCCCTGTGCATATCCGCCATTCCAGTTCTGTTCCATATAGCGGCCATTCAGCTTTGCATCAAACAGCTCTGTATAATAAACCGACCACACACTGACAACCGAAGTCAGCGCGGCCTTTCCTGCCATCTGACGCATATCAGAGTTTCTTCCAACCGCGTATACACATTTTCCGCTTTCTTTTGCATTTTCAGCCATCTGCATAACAGCATCCAGATCGGTATTAGATGCAAGAACCACACACCCGCTCCGGATCAGATCTCCGGCCGCGGTTGCCTCCGCATCACTGTTATTCCAGGCATCTATGTATTCTACCTGTAAAACAACCTTTTTACAGACGGCCTTTACTCCCAGGTAATAGGCATTAATATCTGCATGTGCATCATCGTTTGCCTCTGCCGCCACATATCCCAGTTTTACATTTTTCTTTTCGTCAAAACTCTTTGCGGGAATCTTTTTCTTTTCCTTCAGCTTTGCTACTTTCATTCCGGCCGTGACTCCTGCCACATAAGAAGCTTCGTAGGTATCCATATGTACATTGTAAAGATTTGTGAGTTCTGTTCCGTCTTCCGTTACCGTACTCTGTGTCTTTGAATCGTTGATAACTACAAAATCAATTTCCGGATTCTTTTCTGCTTCACTTTTTATTGCTTCTTCATAGATGGCGCTGTTTGCAATAATAATCTCACATCCCTGTCTGATAAGATCCTTTACCGCACTTTTGCAGCCATCATTCGCACCGACACGCTCTTTCCAGATGATATCCTGCTCCGGAAGACTGACATTTTCTGCTGCCGCCCGGATTCCGTCAATATGTGCCAGTGTATAGGCTTCTGTCTCATCTCCGTTTAAGATAACACCGATCCATCCCTTTTGTTCTTCCTCATTTTCCGGTGGAATTTCCACTTTCGTTTCCGCAGTCTGTTCGTTTTCCTGCTGCTTTTGTTCTTTGTCTGCTTTCTGTTCTCCTGATTCTGTCTGTGTTCCGCTGACACCTGCCATTCCTATCAGAACCGCAACGATAAGCAAAACACTTAAAAACTTTTTCTTCATGATTTTTTTCTTTTCCACTCACTAAATTTTATTTTACATGCTGGTGGGTAAACAGATGATCCTGACAGTATTCACGATTCCCCACGCATTTGCTGCAATAACGGAACTGTAATTCCGGATTTGTCAGCTCGGTTCTTCCACAGATGGCACATTTGTGACGTGCAATGCCGGACCCCGGACGAGGCTGACTGAACTGTGCCCGGAATTCTTTCTGGCGTTTCTTTTGTTTTCCGGACAAACGGGTCTTCATTGCATGGAAAAACCAGAACATATTGAGTACCGGAACCACTATCTGTACGCAGTTTAAAACACCCACGAGAATTCCCATTCCGGTTCCATAACTTGCAATTCCGATCGAGAATATACGAACCACCTGATATCCCAGATATACCAGTTCAAAAATTAACATCCATTTCATCCTGATCGGAAGGACAAAATACAGGCGTACCTCTCCCTCCGGCATGCACATGGCCAGCGCCAGCAGCATGGACATCAGAATATAATACGTGGACAGATACGGAGAAAAACCATATCCCAGCAGAATCCGCGTAACAACATATACGATCGCACCCACAATGTCACACAAAATCACACTTCCCCACAAAAATACATTCATGCGGAATGTTCCAAGCATGGATTCCAGCGAACTGCCCCACATAAGCACACAGAACAGAAATAAGATTCCAAAAACATCCAGCGATGCCGTCGGTGTAAAAATCCATGTCACAACTCTCCAGATCTGTCCGTGCAGAATACTGCCCATATCAAAATTCATATAACTCATGAGTCCGGGTGCCGTCAGCTGTACCACGTATCCAATCACCTGCGCAAGTACAAAATATCTGCTCAGATTGGCGACCGCATGTCGTCCCCATTTGCGTTCCAGTTTATCCATCCAGTTCATAAATCTGTCTCCTGTCTACATAGAATAGTGTATGTATGGTTACGGTCACTTCTGACCTTTCTGTCAACCAATTATACGGTTTTCAAATCCCTCTTGTCAACGCAGCGGCACGTTCTTTCCAACATTTTATAAAATCTTTATGTTTTCAGTCGTTGTCTTTTGTCAATTCTTGTCGTATAATGTTTTAGGTTTTGTTTTGAAATCATACTTATTTATAATAAGTTTAGTTACTTACACATGGAGGTTACATTTATGAGTGACAAGCAGTTACATAAACTTGGAATTGATATTGGTTCCACCACCGTCAAAATTGCAATCCTCGACTCACAGGACAACATCCTGTTTTCCGATTACGAGCGTCATTTTGCAAATATTCAGGAGACACTGGCGTCCTTAATTGCCAAAGCATCCAACGAACTGGGGGATCTTTCTGTTTCTCCTGTTATTACCGGATCAGGCGGACTGACCCTTGCAAAGCATCTGGAGGTTCCGTTTACGCAGGAGGTTATTGCAGTATCCACTGCTCTCACTCATTATGCGCCACAGACCGATGTTGCAATCGAGCTCGGCGGAGAAGATGCCAAGATCATCTATTTTGAAGGCGGTAATGTCGAACAGCGTATGAACGGTATCTGTGCCGGCGGTACAGGTTCGTTCATTGATCAGATGGCATCCCTGATCCAGACCGATGCTTCCGGATTAAATGAATATGCCAAAAATTATAAAGCAATCTATCCGATTGCAGCGCGCTGTGGTGTATTTGCCAAGACAGATATCCAGCCGCTCATCAATGAGGGTGCAACTCGCGAAGATCTGTCTGCCTCTATTTTCCAGGCGGTTGTCAATCAGACGATCAGTGGACTTGCCTGTGGTAAACCGATCCGCGGACATGTGGCATTTCTCGGTGGTCCTCTGCATTTTTTATCCGAACTGAAAGCAGCGTTTATCCGCACGTTAAATCTCGATGATGAGCACGCAATTACACCGGAAAATTCGCATCTGTTTGCAGCGATCGGTTCCGCATTAAATTATAAAGAAGACGTAGAGACCACTTTGGGATCTCTGCAGCAGCGTCTTTCCACCGGCATTAAGCTGGAGTTTGAAGTTGCCCGTCTGGACCCGCTGTTTGCCAGCCAGGAAGATTACGATGCTTTTACCAGCCGGCACGGAAACAATCATGTAGAAACCGGTGACCTGAAAAACTATTCCGGAAACTGCTATCTCGGTATTGACGCAGGTTCCACGACAACAAAGATCGCACTTGTCAGCGAGGACGGAAAACTTCTGTATTCATTCTATGACAACAATAACGGAAGCCCGCTTGCAACTGCCATCCGTTCCATTCAGGAAATTTACCGTCTGCTTCCGGAGAGTGCGCACATTGTACACTCCTGCTCCACCGGATACGGGGAAGCTCTTTTGAAAGCTGCATTGATGCTTGATGACGGCGAGGTAGAAACCGTCGCCCATTACTATGCCGCCGCTTTCTTTGATCCAAAAGTTGACTGTATTTTAGACATCGGCGGTCAGGACATGAAATGCATCAAGATCAAGAACCAGACCGTAGATTCGGTTCAGTTAAACGAAGCATGTTCTTCCGGCTGCGGTTCTTTCATTGAAACTTTTGCAAAATCCTTAAACTTCACGGTGCAGGATTTCGCCAAAGAAGCACTGTTTGCCAAACATCCGATTGATCTTGGTACCCGCTGTACCGTATTTATGAACTCAAAGGTAAAACAGGCACAAAAGGAAGGCGCCTCCGTTGCCGATATCTCTGCCGGACTTGCCTACTCTGTAATCAAAAACGCATTATTTAAGGTGATCAAACTGTCCGATGCCAAAGATCTGGGAGAAAATATTGTTGTTCAGGGTGGTACTTTCTACAATGACGCCGTTTTGCGCAGTTTTGAAAAAATTGCCGGTGTCCACGCAACCCGTCCGGACATTGCCGGAATCATGGGTGCTTTCGGTGCCGCACTGATTGCCCGCGAACGTCACGAAGCCGGCTATCAGACGACGATGCTGTCCATTGAACAGATCAATAAACTGTCCTACACTACCAAGCTTGCACGCTGCCAGGGATGTACAAACCACTGTCTGCTGACGATCAATAAGTTTTCAGACAACCGTCAGTATATTACCGGAAACCGCTGTGAGCGCGGACTTGGAAAAGAAAAAAACAAAGAGAATATTCCAAACCTCTTCGAATATAAGAACAAACGTATTTTTGCTTATGAACCTCTGTCAGAAGCCGAAGCAACCCGCGGGACCGTCGGACTTCCGCGTGTACTGAACATGTATGAAAACTATCCGTTCTGGTTTACATTTTTCACTGAACTGGGATTCCGTGTCGTTCTTTCTCCGGCATCTACGAGAAAGATTTACGAGCTTGGAATCGAATCCATCCCGAGTGAATCCGAATGTTATCCGGCCAAGCTTGCACACGGACATGTGCAGTGGCTCATCAACCAGGGAGTAAAGCACATTTTCTATCCTTCCATCCCTTATGAGAGGAAAGAATTTGCTGATTCGGACAACCATTATAACTGCCCGATCGTTACTTCCTACCCGGAAAATATTAAGAACAATATGGATCCGATCGTGCATGGAGAAGTTGATTTTATCCATCCGTTCCTGAACTTTGAAAGTGAGGATACAATCTCTTACCGTCTGATTGACGAACTCGGGAAGAAATTTTCTCTTTCTGATACAGAGATCCGTTCTGCTGTACATAAAGCATGGGAGGAGCTTGCAGCCTGCCGTCAGGACATGAGAACGAAAGGAGAGGAGACGATTCGTTTCCTGAATGAGACCGGCAACCGTGGTATCGTTCTGGCGGGACGTCCTTATCATATTGACCCTGAAGTCAACCATGGACTCCCTGAACTGATCACATCCTACAATATTGCAGTACTGACAGAGGACTCCGTCTCCCATCTTCATCAGGTAGAACGCCCTCTGAATGTCATGGATCAGTGGATGTACCATTCCAGACTTTATGCAGCCGCAAATTACGTGAAGACTACTGAGAATCTGGATCTGATCCAGCTAAATTCCTTCGGCTGTGGTCTGGATGCCGTAACGACAGATCAGGTTGCTGAGATCCTGACCAATTCAGATAAGATTTATACAACACTGAAAATTGACGAAGTCAATAACCTGGGAGCTGCAAGAATCCGTGTCCGCTCTCTCCTTGCTGCGATCCGTGTACGTGAGAAAAAGCAGGAACAGAGAACGATCCGTCCGTCTTCTATTGAAAAAGTACCGTTTACAAAAGAAATGCGGAAGACTTATACCATCCTCTGCCCACAGATGTCACCAGTTCACTTTGAGCTTCTTGAGCCTGCATTCCGTGCAGCAGGATATAAGATTGAAGTACTTCCGAATGACAACAAACAGGCAGTCGACATGGGACTGAAATATGTAAATAACGATGCCTGTTATCCATCTCTGATCGTAGTCGGACAGATCATGGATGCCCTGCTTTCAGGAAAATATGACCTGAACCAGACAGCCGTTATCATCAGTCAGACCGGTGGCGGATGCCGTGCCTCCAACTACATTGGATTTATCCGTCGTGCTTTGAAAAAAGCCGGCATGGGACACATCCCAGTCATCTCCATCAACTTAAGCGGACTGGAGGAGAATCCTGGTTTCAAGCTATCTCCGGCACTGGTTCTGCGTGGATTGTATGCTGCTGTATTTGGAGATATTTTCATGAAATGCGTTTACCGGATGCGTCCATACGAGGCCGTTCCCGGCACGACAGACCAGGTTCACCGGAAATGGACAGAGGTCGTGAAGAAATTCGTATCGGAAGGTTATCCTTCCCGCCGGAAATTCAAAAAACTCTGCAACGAGATCATTCATGATTTTGATACCATTGAAACGCTGGATATCAAAAAGCCACGCGTCGGAATCGTAGGAGAAATTCTCGTTAAATTTCTGCCGGCTGCCAACAACCATCTTGCCGAACTGCTTGAAAGCGAAGGTGCAGAAGCTGTCGTTCCTGATCTGCTGGACTTCCTGCTTTACTGCTTTTATAATCAGAATTTCAAGGTGTCACATCTTGGCATGAAGAAATCAAAAGCAACGGTCGGTAATCTTGGCATTAAGGCACTGGAATGGTTCCGTTCCCCTGCTTCAAAGGCATTTGAGCAGAGTAAGCACTTTGATCCTCCGGCACATATTGAAGATCTTGGAAAAATGGCTTCTGAGATCGTATCACTCGGAAATCAGACCGGTGAGGGCTGGTTCTTAACCGGAGAAATGCTGGAGCTGATCCACAGCGGTGCACCAAACATTGTTTGCACACAGCCTTTCGCCTGTCTGCCAAACCACGTAGTCGGAAAAGGTGTTATTAAAGAACTGCGCCGCCGTCATCCGGAATCCAACATCGTTGCAATCGATTATGATCCGGGAGCAAGCGAAGTAAACCAGCTAAACCGCATCAAACTGATGCTTTCGACTGCGCAGAAGAAGATGTAAGACTTTTGGATATGTAAAAATAATAGGTTCTAATGGGACGACCAGAGGAATCCAAAATATTCCCCACGCATTCAGTTGCACTAACCATTCCGTTCAAGCCTCTTAGGGCGGGAATCGTGTTCAGCAAAGGCTTCCACGATTCCTGAGTCTTGAACTCCATAGTGCAAATTCATGTGTGGGGAATATTTTGGATTCTTCTGGTCTGTGTATTGGTAACTTTTTTTACATATGCAAAAGTTTTTTGGATGGTGAGAACTAGGATTTAGGGAATTGCAGTCGGAAGGGAAGATTAGTGTAATATCCGACTCTCAAATCAATTCATAAATCGCATTTCCTTTTCCCGTTATCCCCATGTCATAGTTTTCCTATATCATTCTAAACTCTCCCCTCTTCAACACACTCCCACAGATTCCCCCATTGATAAAATTCCCTCTCTCACTATCGAAAAAGCACATCTTTCATCGAAGCTTCTTCTTTCTTTACAGTTTTTTCTCTCCGAATTTGGTACCGTCATTTTCACCAGTACAGTTAAACAGTCGATTTTACAAAAGAAAATCCTGCAATTCACTTTTGTGCAATGGAATTGGAGGACTTTCTTTTGTAAAATCGACCACACAACCTTTATTTAAAAAAACAGTGGACTCCTTTTCGGGAAAATCCACTGTTTCTCACATATATTAAGCTTCTTCGACTTCTACTTTTTCGCCAAGAATTTTATCAATACTTACCAGTTTTACGCTGAGTACGAATACCTGTGCTGCAACTTCCAGTTCTTCTGGTGTCGGGAAGGACGGTGCAATTCGGATATTGCTGTCTTTTGGATCCTTTCCGTATGGGAAGGTTGCTCCCGCTTTTGTCATGATCAGTCCGGCTTCTTTTGCTTTTGCTACGATTGCTTTGGCACATCCATCCAACGCATCGAAGGAAATGAAGTATCCTCCTCGCGGTGCTATCCAGGAACCAATCTCAAGTCCGCCAAGCTCACTTTCCAGTACACTTAATACGGTGTCAAATTTCGGTCTTAAGATATCTGCATGTTTCTTCATATGCTGAACCATTCCATGGATATCACCGAAGAAACGCGCATGTCTGAGCTGGTTTAATTTATCATGACCGATGGTCTGTACGGACATCATCTTGCGGATTTCCGCAAGGTTTTCATCAGATGCTGCAATTGCTGCAATACCAGAACCCGGGAAGCTGATCTTGGATGTAGATGTAAATTTATAAACCATGTCCGGATTTCCGGCTTTTGCGCATTCATCCAAAATTTCAAGAAGGAAATCCTGGTCTTTTTCGTCATCATAAAGATGATGTACACTGTAAGCATTATCCCAGTAAATACGGAAATCCGGTGCTGCCGGTTTCAGATTTGCAAAACGCTTAACGGTCTCTTCGGAATATGTGTATCCCTGCGGGTTGGAATATTTCGGTACACACCAGATACCTTTGATCGCCGGATCTTCACTTACCAGTTTTTCTACAATATCCATATCCGGTCCTTCCGGTGACATCGGAACATTGATCATTTCGATTCCGAAGAACTCTGTGATCTTAAAGTGA
>OFMQ01000957.1_pt1 | contig 17007 bp, 7 predicted proteins | sample 1541851 | NCBI WGS metagenome assembly OFMQ01 (sample SAMN04209227, study PRJEB22552) | human gut metagenome | biome: gut; material: feces | host: Homo sapiens | place: USA: Oklahoma | reverse complement strand
CGCTGGTCTACCATACGCCGATCGGCCCGGTCAGCCTGGCCCTGACCAAATACGACCTGCGCAACTGGAAGAACATGTACCTGACGTTCAATTTCGGGTATGCGATCTTCGCGCCCAAGGGGACGTTCTATTAGCGGGCTGTGACGGGGGGCGATTCCTGCGCGGTTTTTGTGGTTCGCAATCCGGTTCCGCGGCTTCCTGTCCGGCTTTATGGCGTGCTGCGCAGTTCCTTCGTGCCCTCCGGTGGGGGGCGGAATAAGCGGCGGCGTGAATAAGGGTGTTGCCTGATCGGGCCGCAGGGGTTTGTCCGGGGCTGGATGCGGTACTCCGGGGCTGGAGGGCAGACTCCGGAGCCTTTGCCGCGGCGGGCTGCATTATTTTTTCTGTTATCGGAATAACACTTTTTTAAATTATTTTCATAAATTTGCCCCGGTAATACCGGATGAAAGATCAATTCAACAAAATAATTCAAAATCAAAGAGCTATGTTCGCAATCGACAATTACGATTTCAAAGGCAAGCGCGCGATCATCCGCGTGGATTTCAACGTGCCCCTCAACGAGAAGGGCGAGGTGACGGACGATACCCGCATCCGTGCGGCGATCCCCACCATCAAGAAGGTGCTCGAAAAGGGCGGCTCGGTCATCCTGATGTCGCACCTGGGACGTCCCAAGAAGAATCCCGATCCCAAGTTCTCGCTGGAGCAGATTGTCCCCGCCATCGAGAAACGCCTGGGCGTGAAGGTGATGTTCGCCGGCGACTGCATGGGCGAGAAGGCCGCCGAGATGGCTGCAAACCTCAAGCCCGGCGAGGTGATGCTGCTCGAAAACCTGCGTTTCTATGCCGAGGAGGAGGGTAAGCCCGTTGGTGTCGAGAAGGGCACCTCGGAATATGACCAGGCCAAGGCCGAGATGAAGGATCGTCAGAAGGAGTTTGCCAAGAAGCTTGCCTCCTACGCCGATGTCTATGTCAACGATGCCTTTGGCACCGCCCATCGCAAGCACGCCTCTACGGCCGTGATTGCTGACTACTTCGACAAGGACCACAAGATGCTCGGTCTCCTGATGGAGAAGGAGGTGACGGCCATCAACAACGTGATGAAGAACGCGCAGCATCCTTTCACCGCCATCATCGGTGGTTCTAAGGTGAGCTCCAAGCTCGGCGTTATCAAGAATCTGCTCGACAAGGTGGACAATCTCATCATCGGTGGCGGTATGGGCTATACGTTCATCAAGGCTCTTGGTGGCAAGATCGGTATGTCGCTCCATGAGGACGACCTCATTCCCGAGGCACTCAATGTGATTCAGACTGCCAAGGAGAAGGGCGTCAATCTGAGCCTCTCTGTGGCTACTGTCTGCGCTCAGGAGTTCTCCAACGATGCTCCCCGCAAGATCTTCCCGATCAATGATATTCCCGACGATTGGGAGGGAATGGATGCTGCTCCGGCCAGCCTCGAAAACTGGGAGAAGATCATCCTCGCTTCCAAGACCATCTTGTGGAACGGTCCGGTCGGTGTCTTCGAGCTTGAGAACTTCTCTCATGGCACGGGTGAGATTGCCAAGTGCGTAGCCCAGGCCACGCAGGAGAATGGCGCCTTCTCGCTCGTTGGTGGTGGCGATTCCGTCGCAGCCGTCAATAAGTTCGGCCTTGCCGACAAGGTGTCCTATGTCTCTACCGGTGGTGGCGCCATGTTGGAGGCCATCGAGGGCAAGGTGCTTCCCGGCGTGGTAGCTATCGAGAAGTAATAGCTATCGATCATTATTAGCAAATCGAATCCTATAGTAGCAAAGGGTGGTTCCGTTGGGAGTCGCCCTTTTGCGACTTCTGGTAATTCCACTTCTCTAATTGATTTGATCCCACTTTCTGTAATTGATCAGATCCATTGTTTACCAAGCTGGTAAACAATATATAAAACAAAGAAGCATCCCTTTTGAGGATGCTTCTTGCGGTGCGTACGAGATTCGAACTCGTGACCTCCTGCGTGACAGGCAGGCATTCTAACCAACTGAACTAACACACCATGCGTTGTTACGCTGGGCGCTTTTCTCATTTGCGGGTGCAAAGGTACTATTATTATTTCACGTGACCAAACTTTTGCAGGACTTTTTTCTGATAATTTTGAAAATACGCAGTTTTTTGCCATTTACGCCCTTCGTTTGCCCCAAGCGATGAGGTGCAGGCTTGCTCCTTTCCTCTCCGATCGATGAAGTGGTGGGGTGGCTCTTTCCTCTCGATTGATGAGGCGCTGGCTTGATTCTTTCCTCTCCGAACGATGAGGCGGCTGGTTGGTCCGTCCCTATCATTATTGATAATGATTTTGAAAGCACGGTGGCCAGTATCTCCCCGATTTTGCCTACCTTTGCAGTCCCATTTACATTTATATATAATATATTATCAGCGATATGCAAAAATCGATCTTTGGTTCTCTCGCTCTGCTTGCCCTGGGACTTCCCCTCGGAGCAGCTGCGGAGAACGACCAAGAGCCGCGCAGTATCCCTACCGATACGGCGAAGGTCTATGATATTGACGAGATAGTCGTCATCGAGCAACCGAAGGAGGCCTACCGCCTGCGTCGCCAGCCGTTGAGCAGCACGCAGTTCTCTGCCTCCCAGCTTGCCAATATCAATATGCAGAGTCTCGGCCAGCTTTCTTCCTACGTCCCCTCGTTCTCCATGCCCGAGTATGGCAGCCGCATCACCTCGGCAATGTACGTCCGTGGCATCGGGTCGCGCATCAATTCTCCCGCCGTGGGCATCTATGTCGATGGCATGCCGATTCTGAGCAAGAGCGCGTTCAACTTCCATACCTACGACGTGGAACGCGTGGATGTCCTTCACGGCCCGCAGAGTACGCTCTATGGCATGAACACCGAGGGTGGCCTGATCCGACTTTTCACCCGCAATCCCTTCTACTATCAGGGCACGGACCTCCGCCTCTCCCTCGCCACCAAGTTTGGTCGCAAGGTCGAGGTGAGCCACTACGCGCGCGTCAACGACCGTTTCGCCTACTCCCTTTCAGGATTCTACAATGGTACCAACGGTTTTTTCACCAACCAGTATAATGGTGAGCGCGCCGATCAGATGAATGAGTTTGGCGGCCGGGTGCGCCTCTCGTGGCGTCCCACTACCCGCTGGTCGCTCGACTTCATCACCGACTATCAGCATGTCAACCAGCACGGTTTCCCCTATGGCGAACTGGTGACGGCCGACATGATCGCTTCCGCCCCGATCACCTCGCCCTACTACGGACTGCAAAAGGGCACGCAGGACCCCAACACCAATCGCCCGGGCTACTACCAGCGCAACTATCTCAACACGGGCGTGATGGCGGCCTACAAGGGTGAGGGTTTCGAGGCGACCAGCACGACGACCTACCAGCTGCTCAACGACCGCATGCTGATGGATGTCGACTACCAGCCGAAGGACTATATGAACCTGACGCAAAAACAGTTGCAGAACACGCTTTCGCAGGAGTTCTCCGTCAAGAGTCGTGGCACGGGCATTTGGCACTGGGCTTTCGGCGCCTTTGGATCCTACCAGTGGCTCCGCACCGAAGCCCCCGTCCACTTTGGCGAGGCCATGAACAAGACCTTGTCTGCCACCACTACTCAGGCGGCCTATTCGGCCATCTCTTCCGCCATGCAGAAGAAGATGTATGACGTGCTGATAGCGAAGGGGACACCCGCCGAGGTGGCAGGACCGCTCGCCCAGGGTATGGCCGCGACAGCCATCACGGCCGCAGGTGGCGTCAACATCAACCTTCACATGACGGACGTGCCCGGCAACTATCACACGCCGACCTACAACCTCGGTGTCTATCATGAGAGCAACATCGAGATCACTCCCCGACTGACGGCCACCCTCGGCCTTCGCTACGACTACAGCAACGTGGCCATCGACTACGAGGCCAGTGCTGCGGTCAATGTCGCCGCCAGCGTCATGGGCCAGCAGGTGGCTTCTACGGTGAGTTCGGCGCTCGCCGACCACCAGCGCAACCATTTTGACGAGTTTCTGCCGAAGGTCGGACTGACCTACAACCTTGGCAAGGCAGGCAACGTCTATGCGCTCTTTGCCAAGGGCTATCGTGCCGGAGGCTACAATATCCAGATGTTCTCTGACATCCTTCAGAGTGAGCTCCAGGCCGCCTCGCGCAATTTCCGCCAGCCAGGAGACATCCGCATCGACCATGACGCAGCGGCCTACGACCGCATCGCCAAGTCCATCACCTATAAGCCCGAGACCTCCTGGAACTATGAGCTTGGCGCCCATCTCAACCTGCTCGACTCGCGCCTGCAGCTCGACCTCTCCGCGTTCTATATGCAGATACGCGACCAGCAGGTCTCCGTCATGGCGCGCACTTATGGTTTCGGCCGCATGATGACCAATGCTGCCAAGAGCCACTCCTGTGGCCTGGAGGCGCGCCTGCGCGGCATTACGACCGATGAGCGCCTCTCGTGGTCTTTGGCCTATGGATTCACCTCGGCCTGCTTCGACGACTACACCGACTCGGTGCGCACCGCCACCGGTTATGCTCCCGTCAGCTACAAGGACAACCACGTGCCCTTCGTGCCGCAGCATACGCTCGCTGCCACTACCGACTACAAGATCCTGGTCGATCCCGCGGCGCTCCTCGATCCGACCCATCGCCTCCACCTTCGCGATGTCACCGTCGGACTCAACCTTGCGGCCCAGGGACAGACCTATTGGGACGAGGCCAACACCATCAGCCAAAACTTCTACGCCACCCTGGGCGCCCACGCCGAGGGCAATTTCGGCCCGCTGAAGTTGAACCTCTGGGTGCGCAACCTCACCGATACCAAGTACAACACCTTCGTGGTGCAGAGTGGCGCGACGGGCCAGACGCTCTCCTTCGCCCAGCTTGGCAATCCCTTCCAGCTCGGTATCGACCTGAAATACCATTTCTAAAAGGTTATCTGCTGCAAGGTAGATAACAAAACACAACGCTTCGCAAGGAACCTCAAAAAAGCCGTCCTTTGCAGTTGGAATACTGCAGAGGACGGCTTTGTAATGAGTGGTTAGGCTACTCGGCTGTAGGCCTTACTTCTTGATCTTTTGGAATCCCAGGCCATAGACACCGCTGACGGGAGCCTGCGAGACGAAGGCGTGCGGGTCGATCCGGTTGACGACCTGCATCACCTCGCGGCTCTTGCGCCCGTGGACGATGATGAAGAGCATGCCCTTTGGGGCGCCCGTGTAGAGGCCGCGCGCCTCGATGACGGTGCAGCCGCAGTTGGCCTCCTCGTTCATGGCGTGGCCCATCTCCTCCCATTTGTCGGAGATGATGAAGAACTGCACGCTCGAGCGCATACCGTTGATGACGTAATCGACCGACCACGACATCACACAGAGCGTGATATAGCCGTAGATGACCTTTTCCCAGGATTCGAGGACGAGGTAGCTGGAGGTGATCACACAGAGGTCGCACATCAGGATGACGCGTCCCAGCGAGATGTCGCGATACTTATTGACGATGGCGGCGATCACGTCTGATCCTCCCGTCGATGCGTTGTATTGCAGGGCGACGCCCATCGTCACGCCCATGATGACGCCTCCGACCACGCAGGCCAGGAAAGTCTGGCCGGCAAACGGGACTTGTCCCTCGAACACCTTCTGGAAGAAACCGACACAGAAGGAGAACACCGTGACGGCAAAGATCGTTCGGACGCAGAATCGCCATCCGAGGAGTTTCAGGGCTGCGATCATCAAGATGCCGTTGACCACGGCGTAGGTGTAGGGAATAGGGATGCCCGTGCCCCAAAACAGGACGGAGGAGATACCTCCCAGGCCACCGATCGTGATTTGGTGGGGAAGCAGGAAGGCGCACCATCCCAGACTTCCGAGAATCATTGACACGGCAATGATGCAGAATTCTTTGATTTCTTTTGTCTTATTCATTCTGTTTGAAGTGTTGTTTCGCTGTCGTCAGTAGTTATTGACTTGCTGTCGTCAGTAGATACGACTTGCTGTCGTTTGTCGCTGCTCTCCGCGCGCTCGCGCAGCCTCTGTAGCGATGCTTTTGGCTCGACGGTGTGCGTTTTTCGTGATGCCGACCGTCTGCTTTTTGCAAATTCGGTGCAAAATTACAAAGAAAAAACGAGACTTCGGCGGTCTCGTCGTTTCATTTTGCTCTCAACGGTCAAAAGCCTCTCGGTTTGAGGGTTTGAGCTGGTGCCAATACGTCCTGCTGAGTTAGGGAAGACAACAAATACAAGTTGTCTTCTATGTGTCCACGTCGAATCACCCCATTTCCCGGAAGAACCAGTTAGAAGGGCAGTCCCACGGCGAAGTGGAGCGTCTGCGCATCCTTGAAGTGGCCGATGTTGAAGAATCCGCTCTTGCCCGTGTCGTAGGGCAGGTGGAGGCCGAGACCCCAATCGACGCGGAGGATGAAGAATCCCACGTCGTAGCGCAGTCCCACACCCGTGCCGAAGGCCACGTCTTTGAATATCCGCTTGAGTTGGAACGTCGTCTGCTCCATCTCGTCGTGCTTCTTGAGCGTCCACACGTTGCCCATGTCGAGGAAGGCCGCGCCATAGAGCGATCCCACAAGATGCGGGCGGTATTCCAGGTTGGCCACAAACTTCAAGTCGCCCGTCTGTTCCACATAGGAGAAGAGGGGAGAGACGCTGCGGTATCTTCCCGGTCCTATCTCGCGGGCGTTGAAGGCGCGGATACTGTTGGCGCCACCCACGAAAAACTGTTCCGTATAGGGCGCATAGGTGCTGTTGCCATAACTGAAGATGCCGCCTGCGCCGACGTGCGCCACCAGGGTGGATTTCTCGCCCGTGCTCCACTGCTTGGTGAAGTTGGTCTCAAACTTCACAAACTGTGCGTAGGGATTCTTGAACATCAGTTTGCCCTTCTCGTCCCACTTTTTTCCAGCCACCATGTAGCCCAGCGACAGGAGGTTGGAAGCCTCCGACAGCGTCGTCCACCACTTGATGGGGTTGGGCGTCCCAGCCTTACTCTGGTATGTGTAGCTAAACTCCAGTTTCGGTATAAACTGGTCCGAGAAACTCATGGCGAGGTAGGGCAGTTCCTCCGTCATCTGGTCAAACCGCTCCGTATGGCTCGGCATGTACTCATAGGTCAGCAGCAAGGGCGAAAACTTATATTCGCTCCGCTCCGTCGGCTTCCAGTTGTACGTCAGTTCTCCCGACACCACATGGCGCTTGAAGTAGGCCTTGCGGTTGATGACGCTCGTCGAGGCGCGCAGCGTGGTCATCGGCGTCTCGTAATAGACCTTGCGGCGCCGGCGCACGGTGGCCGGGTCCTCGCCCCTTGCGATGGCCTCCTGTATCCTGCGTCGTGCCTTCTCATGGCGCTGCTTCGCCGTGCCCCGGAAGGGGATGAGCAGTCGCGGCAACTGGAGGCTCACCTCGCCACCATACTCGTAGCTGCTCATGCCCGAGCTCTCTTGGTTGTCTGATCGTCCCCAGGTCCATTCAAACGCGCCGTTGACGCGGAAGTTGAGGAGTTCGCCACCCCGAAAGGCGTTGCGCTTGGTGAGACCCATTATCAGCTCCGGCCCAAACTTGCCGCTCGTCTTTCCCTTGCCGTAGGCTTCGATGAAGAAGTCGTAGGGCTTGTCAAAGACGCAGTCGGCCACGACGTCGAGCTGGCTGCATTGGTCCGTGCTGTCGATGGGGACGAACGAAAGGCGCGTCTGCGAGAAGATGCCCGTGGCGTTGAGCCGCTGCTGCGTCTCCTCCTGCAGGCTCGCGCTGTAGAGGTCCCCCCGCTTCAGTTTGATTTGGTTGCTCAGCACGCGGCGGCGCAAGGGCGAGTGGGTGCCGTTATAGTGTACGCGCAGGGATCGTCCGTGGCTCGTCGTGTCGATGTTCTCAAAGAGGCTGCGCCGCAGGTTGACGTTGATGTTGCGGATGGTCCAGGTCCTCAGGGCGCGCCCATCGATGGAGTCGAGGAGCTGAAGGTTCACCGCCACTGTTCCCGGTCGCGAGACCGAGTCGGCCAGATAGCTTGCCATTCCCTTCTCATAGTAGAAGTAGCCATTGTCGCGAAACAACTGTGTGATGCGCTGGCGCTCGCTTTCGAGCGTCGAGATATCAAAGGGCGCGCCGCTTCTCGTCATCGCCTCGTCGGCATGGGCGCTGATGAGGCTGTCCTGGCCCGGCGTGAATCCGACGTAGCCGAGCGTGTCGATCGTCCAAAGCTGGCCCATGCGGACGGCGTATTGCAACTTCATCTTCTTCGGGTTCTTCTGCGGTACGAGACTGTAGCTGATGTCGCTATTGAAGTAGCCGCGCTTCTTGAGCAGGTTTCTGCCCACCGTGGTGTGGAGGTCAGGGTTGGCATAGCTCATCAGCACCGGCTGCGTGCCAAACGCCTTCACCATCCATTTGTCAAAGGACGTGGTCCCCTGGGAAAAAGCGTTCCATATCCATAGACCGATCTTCAGCGGCGACTGTAGGGTAGGGCTTCCGAAGAGCGAACCGTTGGGCTTGGTGGCGAGCACCACGTCGAGCTCCTCGCGCACCGAGGTGGCGTGCTCCGACTTGTCAGCATCCACATACTCCGTGGGCTTCATGCCCGTATAGAGCTGCTCGCCGTCCGGTATGGCGCTCGTCGAACTGCAGCCCGTCGAGAGGAGGACCACGCCGATGGCGGCCCATAGGAAGAGGTATATCTGTTTCATGGGAGTTTTCGTTGTGTGGAGTCAGTACGGATGACGGGGATAACGGCGTCGTCGTCAGACTTCAGTTTGAAGATATCCTTGAAATGGCGCAGCTTTCGTCGCCAGGAGAAACCACCTCCGAAGACGCTGATGTTGCCTTCGAGCCAGTCGTAGGCCTCCCGCTCGTAGTAGAGCTTGAGATATTGCGTCTCCTTCTGGTTGAGTCTGTACTCCAGCGAGAAGTTGTCGAAGTAGGCGCCGTTGTCGTCCGCCGCCGTGGCTCCTGTCGAGACGCGTCCGCCCATGCTGATGCGCAGTCGGTTGTTGAGGATGCGTTTCGAGAATTTGAACGTATAGTCGGTGTGGAGCGCTCCTGTCGCGTCCGCCGTGCTCTCGAGGTTGGCCGTCAGGTCCAGTCCCATCGACCGGAAAGCGCTGCCCGTGATCTTGTTGACCTCCGTCTGCAGGAAGCTCGCCAGCGCCGAGTTCATGGCAAAGTTGCCCACGTTGCTGTCCAGGTACATTCCCGAGGCCAGCATGGAGACGGCCAGTTTCGACCGCTCCTCCGCGCTCTTCATGTTGAGCTCGTTGCGCATCTGCGCGTCCTCCGGTGCGTCGATGACAAACTCCACGCCCATGTCGGGGAACGTCTTCGACAGTCTCACGCCGCAGTCGAAATCCACGATGCGTCCCTGTGAGTTGTCCGACGATGCCACGGCCGTCTTCACGTTCTCCGTGGCCGTGATGTTGAGCGTCGGCTTCATCGGGTCCCCCGTCCATTGTATATAGCTGCCGTCCTGTATCTGGAACGTGCGCAGGGGGATGATGGGCAGCGAGTATTTCATCTCGCCGTTGCTCAGCGTGTAGCGTCCGCGCAGCTGCAGTTCGTTGGTCGGGTTGTAGGTGAGAAAGAGCGTTCCTCCTCCGATCAGGTCGATGTAGTTGGAGTGGTCCGCCGTGAGGTAGCAGACGATGCGTGCCTGCTCGTCCACGTTGACATTGAGGTTCATGTTCAGACCCGTGATGTCGGGGCGGTTGAGCGTCTCGGGGATGGTGTCGCTGAAGTTGCTAAACTGCACGAGGTTGTCCAGTTCGGAGTCGGATGTCAGTTGCGCGTCCCTCATGACGTAGGCCATGTCCGTGGCTCCCAGCACGTCGATCTTTCCCCCCAGCCATAGGTTGTTCAGCGGTCCGCGCATGAGGCCCCTGAAGTTGACGAACGCCTTGCCATAGGCCTCCGATCGCGCGTTCTCCTTGGCGTCGATGATCTGGAAGTTGTCCGCCCTCATTCTCACGTCGAGATACATCTTGTTGAAGTCGCTGAAGTCGAGATAACCCTGTATGTTGAGCGGTCGGTCGTTGTTGGCAAACATCTCGAAGTTCTCAAACTTCAGTCGGCTGTGCTCGATCGTCACGGGGTCGTCTGCGAAGCGCATGGAGACGCCGTAGGGCACGCTGACCAGTTGTGTGGAGTCGAGGTAGAGTTCGCCGTTGATGTCCAGCTGGTCCAGGGGTCCGTGCAGCGAGAGCGTTCCCTCTCCGGCTCCCTGCAGTCCCACGATCTGATCGGGCACGAAACCGTTGACGAAGTGGAGCGGGAATTGGTTCATCGCCAGTTCCGCGTCGAGCAGTCCCTTGCCCTCGTCCTTGTAGGTACCCGTGAGCGTTCCCACCTCCTCTTCGTCCTGTCGGATGATGGCATCGACATAGTGCGATCCGTCCTCCTTCGGCATATAGACCACCTCGGCCCCCACGTTGCCCATGGGCGCGTTCTCATAGATGAAGTTGTGGATCGTCATGTCGCCCGAGACGGTGAGGTCGCTCTCCGTCTGCACGACGTGGTAGTCGCCGTTGAGCGTGCCCGAGATCTTGGGTGCGAAGGGCAGCACCGCCAGCACCTTCTCCAGTTCAAACTGGTGCATGGCGAGGGTGACGTCCTGCAGCACCGTCGTGTCGGCGTCGTTGGAGTAGAGTTGCACACCCGTTCCGTCGCTGGCGCGCAGGATCATCTTGGCCGATACGCGGCTGTCCTGTCCCAGATAGACGTAGTTGTCCTTGTTCACGTCGAAAGCCTTGTAGCCGAGGATCGCCGTCGGCGAGGTGATGTCGAGTTTCACGCCGTTGCCCTCCATGGCCGCGCGCAGTCCCAGGTCCAGTCCCGTCTTTCCCTCCTTGTCCTTGACGACGGCATGGGTGACGAGTCCCTTCTCGAAGAACGATCCGTTGATTTGTCCGCTATACGGATAGCTATTGGACGGCAAATTGCTCACCGCCATGTCGTAGTTGAGCGTACTGCCGTCGCTCTGCAGGTTGATGTTGAGCATGTCGATCGTCACGTTGTCCTGATAGACCAGCGAATCGACGCTCACAAACCCGTTGATACCCGTCTCCGGCGACGACGTGATGTCCGCCTGCGCAGCCCGGAAAGCGTAGCCGCTCTGCCGCAGCAGTTGACTGATGAAGTTGCTCGTGCCCGTATTGAGAATGAAGTGGCCGTTGGGCAACTGGCTCAGCAGCGCCTTTTGGTCTATCACGCGCTCCTCCGTCTGTCGCTTGATGGTCTCGGCGATGCGCGTTCCCACCTCGGCCAGATGGCTGTAGCTGCCCTCGAAGTCGGCGTCGAGCTGGAAGTCTCCCCCTGTGATGTCGGCGTGGGTCGTGTCGCGTCGGCTCAGCACGTCGAGCGAGAGGTCGCCCGGTGCCAGCGTCCGGTCTTTCTCATGCAGCAGCAGGTTGCCCACCAGCCCCTTCACCATCAGTTCGTCCTTTTGGTCCGTGAACACCTGTAGGTTCGCGCGGGTGGAGAGGGCCAGCGGCTGCTCCGTCAGTCCCAGTTGGTAGAGATCCGCCACCGACACGTTGGCCCCTACGCGTCCCTCCACGGTCTTGCCCCTCGTGCCGCCGTCGAGCGAGAAGTCGCCAGCGAGCAGGCGCACCAGCGCCGTGTCGCGCCGTTCGGTGAGCAGCAGCCGGTCTATCGATCCCCTCACGCTGTGGACGCTCCTGAGGTTGGACCTCACGCTGATATCGGTCTCCGCCTGCAGATTATACGCCTTGTCCACCAGGCCCAGCCCCTTGAGGTCCGCCTTCTCCAGTCTTCCTTTCAGTTGCGCCTCCAGCTGGTTGCCCTTCAGCTGCGCCATCACGTCAAACGAACCGTTGAGCAGTTCGTGGGGCGCATGCTTCTCCCTGCTGGTCAGCCGCAGGTGGGAGACGGGCCCTTGGATGTAGTGAGTATTCTTGAGGTTGGAGCCGACTTCCACGTCCGCGTAGCCCGAGAGCACAAACGGATAGTCCTTCACCCCCAGGCGCGCCAAGTCCGCGTGCGCTATCTGGCTGCGGAAATGGCCGTCGATGCGTTTCCCATCGACGCGTCCGGAGAAACCGAATTTGCCACCCACCATCGGGTTGCGACTGTCCACCTTGGCCGTCATCCGCCCTTTGTGCAACTGCAGGTCCGCCCGGATGCCGTCGAGCGTATAGTCGCCGTAGCTCATCTGTCGTATGTCGGCCCTGACGATCGCCGTCGATCGCGGGCTAAGCACGTCTGTGCCTCGTCCTTCCGCCGTCAGGTGGCCCGTCAGCACGCCCAGTTCCATGGTCGGAAGGAAATGGCTCAGGTCGAAGCGCGTGGCCTCCAGGCGGGCGTCGTAGTACGCTGTGTTCGCATGGTAAGCTCCGTCGATATGCAGCCATCCGCTGCCCTCCGTCACCCTCAGGTCTGCTGTATAGGCCGAGGGCGTGATTCCCACGGATCCGTTGAATCCGATGCCCTTTGGCAGACGCACCATCTCCCTCACCTCGCGTGGCAGAAAGTGGTAGGCGAAGTCAAGGTCCTCCGTCCGTCCCTTCAGCCGCAGGTCAGCCCGCAGCCGATTCGTCGCCGTGAGGTTCTCCACCCGTCCCGTCGCGGTCAGGTCGAAGTGGCGGTCCATGCGGAGGTGGATATTTTGAAGCGTGGCCCGCTGCAGGTTGCCCGTCAACTGGCCCTTCACCGTGATGCGCGACTTCGGCAGTGCCCGCAGTACGTCGGCGGGCAGGGAGGCCAGGAAGGGCCGCAGGTCGCCGAGGGCCGTATAGCCCGCCAGTCTCGCCAGCATCTGTCCCGGGTGGCGATCGGCGAAGGCGTTCATGTCCATGCGGAACGTCCCCCTCAGGTCGGTCTCCGGCATGGTGAGATGGAAGTCCTCCAGGGCGAGGCGCGTGCTGTCGGTGTGGAAAGTTCCCTTGAGCGTGTTGACGCGCATTCCGCTCTGCTCTGCGAAATGGGCCGCGCGGATGCGCAGGTCGATGGTGTTGGCGGCGTAGCAAAACGAGTCGATACCGAGATGCAGGTCGCTGAGGCTGATATGGGCGGCGTCGAAACCCCTTTTGGCGCGGGGCACGAAGTTTTGGTCGTAGGCCAAAGCGCCGTCGTGCCAGTCGAGCGCCCCTACCTTGTACGTGTTGTCTTTCAGTTGGAGAACCGCCCGCCGCGCCGTGGCCTCGCCGAAGTGGGCCTTCACGCTCATCGTGTCGCCCGGCAGGTGTAGCCTAAAGTCGGTGTGGGCCAACTGGAGCCGGTCCACGTCTATCTTCCATAGCACCTCCTTCTTGGCCGTGTCCTTTGGCATGGTGTCGCCCAGGGCCACGTCGATGTAGCCTCCCCTGATGTCGGCGAGGTTCACCTTCGCCCGCTCCTCGCCGAGGCTCACGCCGTGGCTCACGAGGTGGAGTCGCTCCAGGTCGGCCTTGATGCGCAGGTCGCCGATGAGTTGGTCCGTGTTCATCCGCAATCCTTTGAAGGTCAGCCAGTCCACCTCTACGCGCCCGCTGAGTAGCGGCAGCATCTGCACATGGGTTGTCAGGCTCCTCACGTCGGCGATGGTGTCCGTCTTTCCGGGCAACGAGTCGTTGGGCTGCAAGGCTTTCAGACCCTGCAACCGAAGGTCCAGCGGAAAACTGAGGCGCAGTTGCTCGACCGTAATCCTCATCCCCGTCTTCTCCGACGCCACCTGGGCCGCCTTCTCCACCGCCCACTTTTGCACGGGAGGGCAGTAGAGGAGCAGGGTGAGTATCAGAAACAGTGCGATGGGCGTGATGACAACAGCCAAAAGCACTTTTAGCGTTTTCTTCATGTGCGGAATCTCTGAACGACTATGCGATGATTGCTTCAAAGTGCAAAGTAACGAAAAAAAAATGAGATGTGCAAAAAATACCCGTACATATCCTTGTATACTGTCTAAATAACACCGAATGGACACAAAAACAAAAAAAAATCGCAGAAAAGATTTTTCTATTCGATAAATTTTTGATACCTTTGCCGCAGTGATTCAATCACCCATGCCTGGAGTTTACAGACGTTAAATTAAGTAATAACCAAAAAAATAGGAGAGAAAGCTTATGAAGAAGACATTACTTTCAATGGTGGCATTGCTCGTAGCAGGCCATGCAGCAATGGCTCAGAACGGTTTGACAGAAATCCCCGATCCGGATGGTTCGCAGTTTATGTGTACGGTACTGTCGCCGAACGGCAAGTATATCGGCGGCGTGTGCTATGGCGTGAACGCGGGATTCATTTTTGACGTCCGGGAACAGAAGATGGTGAAATTCGAAGCTCCCGATCCCGACACCGACGTCCAGCTGAAGGGCATCGCCGACAATGGCGTTGCTGTGGGATGGAACGGTCCTGCTGCCATCTTCGATTTCGCCAGCGAGAAATGCACCACCTACGGCGAAGCCGAACAGTATCTCTTCACGGGCATCAGCCCGAATGGAAAACTCATTGTGGGCGCGCGCTACGACGGTACCGACGACGAGGGCACGCCATGCCTCTTCAACGAGGGCGTGCCGACAGACCTGCCGCAGCCTTCCAACAAGTTCCTGGGTGCCGAGAGTGCGGGTGCCTCTGCCCTTTCCGTGTCCAACGATTCCATCATCAGCGGCTATTGGGTTGACGCTATGGCCACCCGTCCCGCACTCCTGTGGGCACCCAACCGCGACGGTGAGACCTTCTCGGCCTATCCGTTCTCGCGCGGCTATTTCGCTTCCTCTTATGAGTCGACGATGCCCTACAGCATATTCAGCTGCGACCAGACCATCATGAGCGCCAACGGAAAATACGTCGTGCTCAATGTGGAGAAGCTTCTCGACGATGGAAGCTCCGAGTTTGGCGTAGCGCGCTACAATACGGAGAACGACCTCGTCGAATACTTCATGGCCAGCCAACTTGAGGGTATGGAGGATAGTGAGCTGTACGGCTTTGCCGTTTCCGACGACGGTACCATCGTAGGCTGCTGCGGCAGTCTCTATTCCGGCCGCACGGGCTTCATCTGGAAGAAGGGCGAGACGCTTCAAACGCTCGCTGAGGCCTTCCCCAAGGTTGCGAAATTCGCCGAATACGACGCTGGCGGTATGAACTCTCCTTGCGGCATCTCTGCCGACGGTCGCTATATTGCCGGATTCGCCTTTGTCGATAGCGAGACTGCCGATGAAGATTCCGAGGAAACTGGTGGCATGACGACTTGGTTCTTCGACACGCTCTACGAGACCAACGACGTGGCCGCAGCACCGGCATCCGAGGGAGCTGGCAAGGTGGTTGCCCGTTTCTCTGCCGATGGCAAGCGTCTGAATGCTGGTTCCAAGGTGCGCGGCTTCAACATGCTGCTGATGAAGAACGGCAAGACCATGAAGACTTTCAACAAGTAGGGCACGCAGGCTCTATGAAGCCATCATCTCATCCGAGATAAAAGACGATCATCTCATCCGAGATAAAAGACGATCATCTCATCCGAGATATAAGAAGAAGGAGTACACCGGTTTCTTTGCTGGGAGTGCTCCTTCTTTTGCTTTTCCACTCTCCGAGTGTGGCAATATCTCTCCGTGCGTCTATTCGGTTGAGGCGGAGTAGGGGACTTGTCTGAGCTGGCGGCCTACCGCTTCACGAGGTGGCCGAACTGCGTGAGGTGGATGTGAAATCCTTAATGTAACATGTAACATGTAACAATGTAACAAAGTAGCAATCCTCAAAAATACAATGAACATCTATTAACAATCCCCAACTGCCACGCAAGCTACTACTATTCAATATATTGCAACAACAAAATTACCCATTACAAGCCTCATTTCACCTCCAACCCGCTTGCATGTTTACCTTCGTTAACAAAATAAATTGGTCCCTTCCCTGCTCTCCTCCGCTCAAAAAACAGGGAGAAGCGCGTTGGATTCAAAAAAAATGCGTACCTTTGTAGGGTCAGAGACTGCATCTGCGGGGGCAAAAACTGGGTCTAGGCAGTCGCTATCATCCCCCAAAATCGGAAAAACAGCAGCTATTAACACCACAAATAGAAGTCAAAAATATGACAGAACAAGAAAAAGATTAAGTAGAATTATATGAGCGACGAACAGAAATATACGATACAAGGACTGGAGGAATATATCCGCCAAGGAGAACCGCAGTAGCGTGAGCGTGGCGAGACTTGGAAGGTGGCTATCGGCTTGCAACAAGTGGATGGCCTGACTCCCTCTGAGTATCTACTTGACACAGCCAAGAGACACATTGAAGGCGACATCAGTATTGGTGAAGCCAAGATGCTCATTGACTCCTACTACAAGTCTGCTGCTGGACGTAAAGAAGTGGAGAACGACCGGACGGAGGAGGCTGACAAAGTATCTGCCCGTATCACGGAGATACTGGCAGAGAAAACTTTCTCTTTCACTCCAGCCCAGCTTACCTCCATTCACCGTAGGCTGTTTGAGGGCATTTACAAGCAAGCTGGCAGAATTCGTGACTATAATATCACCAAAAACGAGTGGGTGCTGGGTGGTAAAACCGTATATTACGCAAGTGCCGATACGATCAGCGAAACTCTCGATTACGACATGGGGCAAGAACGTGCTTTTGATTATGCAAACCTAAATGTGGATGATGCTATATCCCATTTAGCACGCTTCTGCGCCAATATCTGGCAGATACATCCTTTCTGTGAGGGAAACACCCGAACAACGGCCGTGTTTATGATTAAGTATCTTCGCACATTAGGGTTTAACGTAGTGAACGATGTGTTTGCCGATAACTCATGGTACTTTCGTAATGCTTTGGTTCGTGCAAACTACAGCGACTTGACTCAAGGTATTACAGAGACAACCATCTATTTGGTAAACTTTTTCCGTAGTATGTTGCTTGGTGAGGAACATGACCTGAGAAACCGAATGATGCACATAGAATGGAAAAAGACGCAAGATATTACTGAAATTCAAAGTGCAAATGAGAGCGATACCGTTGGCGCCTTTGCGGCAGACGACAAGCATCGAGATTAGAACCCAATGGACGGGAGGTTCGAAAGCGGGGTTTATAAGAAATCTCACCATGGGG
>OFMQ01000948.1_pt1 | contig 17073 bp, 17 predicted proteins | sample 1541851 | NCBI WGS metagenome assembly OFMQ01 (sample SAMN04209227, study PRJEB22552) | human gut metagenome | biome: gut; material: feces | host: Homo sapiens | place: USA: Oklahoma | reverse complement strand
ACTACGTGTGAGCCGATGAAACCAGCACCGCCCGTGATAATGATATTCTTCATTTTCTTAGTATTCTAAATTCTTTTTTAATGTTTGATCTTTCTCTTCTAGAATTGAAAGAAGATACTTGCCGTAGTCATTCTTCAACATTGGCTGAGCATTCTCACGCAACGTATCACTATCTATCCAACCTTGGCGATAAGCAATACCTTCCAAGCAAGCAACCTTTAAGCCCTGGCGCTTCTCCAAGACTTCGATAAAGGTGGATGCTTCAGAAAGAGAATCATGGGTTCCGGTATCAAGCCAAGCAAATCCTCTTGCCATGGTCTGAACCTTCAGCTGCTTATCCTTCAGGAACTCCTGGTTTACGGTGGTGATTTCCAACTCACCACGAGCGGATGGTTTGATATGCTTGGCAACTTCCACTACCTTGTTTGGATAGAAGTACAAGCCAACCACAGCATAGTTGCTCTTTGGATGTTCAGGCTTCTCTTCGATACTCAGGCAATTGCCTTGCTCATCAAACTCTGCCACGCCATATCGCTCAGGATCGCTTACTCGATAACCAAATACAGTAGCTTTGTTATTCTGCTCTGCATCTACTACTGCCTGATGCAACATCTGGTTCAATCCTGCACCATAGAAGATATTGTCGCCAAGTACAAGGCAAGCAGAATCATTACCGATGAACTTCTCACCGATTATGAAGGCCTGTGCCAAGCCATCTGGTGAAGGCTGCTCAGCATACTCAAATTTCACACCCAGTTGGCTACCATCACCAAGCAATCGCTTGAAGCCTGGCAAGCCGAATGGAGTTGAGATAATCAGAATCTCACGGATACCAGCCAACATCAATACCGAGATAGGATAATATATCATCGGTTTATCGAAGATAGGTATCAGCTGCTTGCTGATACCCTTTGTGATAGGATACAAACGTGTACCGCTGCCACCTGCTAATACGATTCCTTTCATATATTTATTATTTTAATCCTTGTCTGTCATTATCCTCGAACCAGTCAGCCAGCGCTTCCTCAAAACTCCACTTAAACTGATAGCCGCAGTTCTTCAACTTCTCACCACAGATATTAGTCGAAATCTGGAGTTTCTTCACTCTCGCAGGACAGATACCCATTGGCGAGCCAAGAAGCATGGCAGCTCTAGCCATCGGCATGATAACCCAGTTAGGAATATCAGGAACAAACTGAGTCAAGCCTGTAACCTTCTTCATTGCCTCCACGATATGTTGAATGGTATAAGCAGGTTCAAAGCAACAGTTATACAACTCAACACCATGTTCATGATGTTCCAAGCGATACAACATGAAGCGAACCAACTCCTTTACATAGATACAAGCCTTGATGGTATCCTTTCTGCCTGGGTAAGCAAACTTATGACCACGGATAGCCCAATACAATCTGGTAAAGTTACCATTCTCACCCTTTCCGAATACAACACCTGGACGAACAATAGTGAGCTGACGATGAGTCGCATCGCCATTCTGCCACTTCTCATGAATCTTCTCTGCCACCAACTTAGAGATACCGTATGCAGTATTAGGAGTAGGCAAAGTAGTCTCCTTCTTCAACTCCTCAGCAGCTCCGTATGGTGCGATACTTGAAGTAAACACAATCTTCTTGATATTCCATTTCTCTGCAAACGCCACTACATTCTCAGCACCACGGATATTCGTCTCGAAATACTCATGATCCTCATGACCAGGAGTACGATGAACTGCAGCAAAGTTGAAGATCACATCATCCTCTGTAGGAGTAAATGGCAAGTTCTCGATAGGCTTGCGTATATCATATTCGATGAAAGTAGACTGCAACTTCTGACCATCACGCAAAGCAGGCTTGTAATCCTTTACTACCGGATTAGGAGTGCCAGGCTTAACGATGTCGAGGTTATATACTTGGGCGTTAGGATAACGCTCCTTAATCAAATTTGTAAGATGGGTACCAATGAAACCAGTACCGCCAGTGATAATATAGTTCATTGTGATGATTCTTATTTTTGTTCGTTTACTGCATTTTCAAAATATCGGGTCAACCTCTCTGCTTCACTCGCTGCATCAAAACCATTTAGTTTTAAATAGCTTTTTCTACCTCTACGAGATTTCATAAGAAGAGCTGTCTCAGGAATAATGATATCTGCCCATTCTTTAGCAGATTTACTTAACTCGATAAAATGACCAAGTTCTTCAATTCCTGCTTCACGAGTGATAGCATCAGAAAAGAAAACAGGAAGTCCTGCAGCCTGAGACTCCACGCCAACTATTGGAAAGCCCTCATAAAGCGATGGCAACAAAAAGGCATCGAAGGCATTATAAAACTGCCGTATATCTTCTCTTCTTCCCAACCAACTCATTTTATCTCCAAATCCATATTCCGCAATTTTCTCTTTCATTTCCTGCTCCATAGAACCAATGCCAATGATAACAAAATGAGCATTTTCTTGACGGTTTTTGATCTCGTTCATCACATCAATCAAAAATAAAGGATTCTTCTGCTTTTCAAAACGAGCTATAGTACCATATACAACTTTACCTTCCCAACCAAATTTCTTACGAGTTTCCTCTCTTAACAGTGGAGAGAAATCATTTTTTTCTGCATCAACAGGGTTTAAGAAAATAGCAACTTTACCTTTTTGAGTAAAACTCTTGCCAAACTGAAATTCTGCACTCTGAATACCATTTGCCATAAAATAGTTGCAGAAGCAATGAGAAAATCGTTTTAACACATTCTTCATTAGAGTTTTCTTCTTCTCCAATTTAGAAGCTGTTGTCAAGCTCTCACTTACACGAACCTTGATGCCTGCCATTTTTGCCACAAACAAAGGAAAAATGTTCATCGTATTGTTTGCCGCATAGAGCACATCATATTGTTCACGTTTATAAAGCTGATAAAGAGCTTTCATGTGACTAAGAATCTTCTGATAGGGAGGAACCACATAGACATGACCTCCTAATGCTTCCACTTCATCAAAAGGAATACTATTGGAATCCTCATCCACTATCAAATCAAACTTCACTTTATCTGGAGAAAAGTTTCGCATGTAAGCCATTACCAAACTTTTCTGACCACCTGAATCGCATTTGTTAACGCTAATTGCAACCTTTATCATAAACTTCCTATTTTACAGATTCATTATAAAAAGTAGAGATACCATTTAACATAGGAGTCAACTCAACTTGTGCCAAACGTTGCATCTTTTCAGTATCCAAAACCATGTTAGACACATCCATAGGGCGGGCATTCTCATAGACAATCTTAAAATCCTTCTTTGTGATAATCTTCAAGAAAGCAAGAATATCATTCACAGAATAACCTCTGCCACTGCCCAAGTTTACGGTCTCGTTGTAGACATCCTTATCTATCAACTGATAGAATACCTTTGCCAAATCATCAATATAGATATAATCACGGATTGCCGAGCCATCACCCCAAACTTCTACAGGTTTATCCTCCAAGATTTTACCAATTGCTACAGCCACCAATCCTTGCTTACCATGTAAATTTTGACCATGACCATATGGATTAGATGGACGAACAATTAAGTACTTCAAGTTTTCGGTACGATTCTTGAAAAGAATACTATTCTCCATCATTTGCTTTGACCAGCCATAGTAAGAAATAGGTGCCATTTCATCTGTCTCAACAAATGGTAGCATCGTTGAACGATTACCATATATAGTACCACCAGAAGAGAAATAAACAAACTTGATATTCTCCTTAGCACAAATCTCCATCAACTTGATGGAAGGGAATATCATGTTCTTAAACTCATTGTTGAAATCATCATAGCCACTACCTGGAATCAGCGTAGACACAAGATGAACCACGATATCAATCTTGTTACTAATCAAAATCTTTTCAACCTTATCGATATTACCTAAAGCCTCTCGGTAAATCTTTACATTAAGGCCATCAAGTCTCGACACATTGGCAAACTCTGGTTCTACAACAAAAACATTATATTTTGCGTTTGTCAAAAACTGCTTGACCAAACTGGAGCCAATGAAACCAGCTCCTCCTATAAAAAGTATATTCATATTATTTCACATTACTATTAAATCTCAACATAAAGATATCCAACTGCATAACATCATTGAATTCAAAGATACTTTCGTTTCCACGTGCTGGCAGTAACATCATTTTGACTTCTTCTCGCAATGAATCACATCTGGCTTTTCCTTCTTAATAATCTTGACGGTTTCTATCAAAGCCTTCAGATCATTCAAAGGATTGAGCGAGCGGAACAATGATATTTTACCTCAATACCATTTCTGATGACTGGCTGATGCTTATCATCCTTACCACAGGCAATGATATACTCATTACCTTCCACCTTATTATATATAATAGTGTTTCGGATATAAATATCCAAGCCTCCTATCATCTGACTGATATGTAAAACCTTCATTACTTAAACTTTTTTCTTCTACAAATACTCAATTATCTAGCCAATTATCAAGTCAAGCACAATATCTTTCATATTTCTTGCTGCACCCTTAATGTTATCGAAGCTCACCACTAGACTGTCATCCCAAGTATTAATCCGCTCAACACTAAAAGAAAAATCTCTTTCATCATAATGACAATCATAGATTTCTTTGTTTACACGTACAGTAAAACTATTTCTCTTACTGCTGATGCAAAATAATGGCATGAACATTCTTACTGCTAATTCTCCCTGTAAGTTCTCAATTAGCATTTCGAAAATACCCCCAAGCGATAATCTCGTAAAAAACCGGATACAATATAGGAGTTTTACAAAATCAATATTTGTAGGAATCTTTATCTTATCATTTACCCAATTTGACTCTATATGAGTTTCAATATTATCGTCAATAAAATCCTTACACCTCCGAACAGAAAGTCCCTTTATAGCAACAAGTAAGTAGAATGTATCCGATTCAAACTTATGAGGATACAAGGCTCCCCTGATATTGAGAATATCAGTAATCCCGAAAGTTTGGACAAGTTTATTTTCAACTTGCTTTTGAGCTTCGTCCGAGATAGAGAATTTAAATGGCAATGTATTCAGAAACTTATTCATATACCCCTCATAATTCGCCTCTTTACCATAGAAATGGTGGAAAAGATGCTTTGCTATCTCGTAATCCATCACAAGGATTATCTTATCAAAGCCAAACTTGTTACCATGAGGAACCTCCGAATAATAGGGATTATCTACCTGAGAGGATAAGACATTCATAATGCGGAATAGATGAGCAGGATCTATTCTATCCAAATCTTCAATAATCAAAACAGACTTAGCCATCATCTGCTCCAAAGACTTCTGGATAAGACAGGTAAAAGCATCACATTCACTGATACTACCCATCTTTCCATAGAATCCATTGAGGTAATCATCTACTACATGAAGAACATCTTGACTTTTATACTTATCATGAATGTTAGAAGCAAGATCTTTCAAAGCCTCATACCCATCATTCAATCCTTCTATGGGAATGATTGAAGCAACAAAGTCGCCTAACTTTAACAAAGATTCTTTGTTGCATACCGCATCAAATATCTTGTCATACCCCTCTTTAAAGTCATAGATACGATTATCCTTTATGAGTTGAAACAGAATATCACGCTTGATATACTCAATGACATCCCGATTCTCCTCAACCACATAGTTTACAGGATGGAGAGTGATGAAATAGTAATCATTCTTCTTTTTATCATAGCTATTTATGAACTCATTCAGAAAGTAAGACTTACCGTCTCCAAACCTAGCAGAAAATATGATTCTGCTCTCATTTTCAAACACCTGCTTGAAGTCTTGAATGTTTTGAGAAATATCAATTGTATCCATTGTTGTTGCTAAATCAATTAAAACTTGGGCTTTTGAAGAAAAACATTGAGATATCAATAAGTATTCAAGAACATCTTACTTTCTTGTTTTCACTTTATTGAAGAGTTTTTGAACAACTCCAAATCCAATAAAAGATAACAAACAAGCAATTCTTGCTTTCTTTCTTGCTCTATTGTCCATCAACACAGACAAACGAATCATTTTTATACGACGTTCTAAATCTTTACGATGCTCATACCCATTAGGCATTTGCAACAACAAATGAAAAGCAAAACTAACAATGCGACAATTATAACTTTTAATGATTGCTTGAAGCTTATCTCTATCCTTATCCATCAGAGCCATCAATCGCAAGCCACTATCCAACTTATGTGGAGAGAAAGCTGCACCTTCAATACTATTGCTACGAAGTAAATAAAAATAGCTCTGTTCATCATTAAAGACAACCTTATTTGCCTTCAACAAAAGACGATATGTTGTAGGAAGGTCTTCAAACAGTAAACCTTTTGGATAGCGAATACCATCAAATAGGCTAGCCTTATACATTTTTCCCCAAGCAGTATTATCAAAATGCTCTTGATAGAACATCATTTCTGTAGCATGAAGTCCATCTAAGACCCAGTCTTTTGCTGATTTAGGACTTGGATTTGGAGAGGAGCCTTCGTAAAAAGAACAGAATGTATTGACACTAACATCTGCGCCATACTTCTCAATCAGATGATAAAGACCTTCTATATGAGTAGAAGAGATATAATCATCACTATCCACACAAACCACATACTCACCTGTCATCACATCCAAAGCCACGTTACGAGCATCTGCCAACCCGCCATTTTTCTTATGGATAACTTTGATACGAGCATCCTTCTTTGCATATTCATCACAGATTTCCCCACATCGGTCAGGAGAACCATCATCCACAAGCCAAACCTCCAAATTATGATAGGTTTGAGCCAATATGCTATCTATACACTTGGGTAGATATTGTTCCACATTATAACATGGGACAATAACACTTACTTTTGGTTGATAATTAATCATAAAATCAAGATTTTAAAAATCTCTACTTCCCATTTAATATATAATCTCCTATTGTATTAGCGACTATCTTCTTTCTCCAATTTAACTTATTAAAAGGAATCTTTTGAATATGAGATAAGAGATTCTGGTCAAAAGAATCATCAAACATAGCTGCAAGCTCATATACACATTCATACTCATACCCACATTTATCTATACATTTTTTTAAAGCTGGTATATAGAAATAAGCTAGAGCCAATACATAATCAATTAAATAATAATCAATAAGACAGTTATATTTTTGCCAATACAGAAGGAATGCTTGATAAACAAAATCTGCTACAACATTACCTTTTGTAGATGCAATCATATAGGCTGTCCAAAGATTTCCACCACATACATATCGTTTGTATTTTTTATGTTGTCTAATCGAAAAGAAACTCGTATTAAACCCTTTTATGTCTTGCGTAACAAAGATTGTAGAATCCATCCAAATACCACCATACTTTCTCAACAACGACATTCTCACAATATCAGAAAAATGAGTAAATGTAATTATACCCTTGTCCATCTTTTCATAAATGTATTGGGGTATGTCAGCATATTCTGACAAATTATTTTTAGACAACAATATTACAGTATGCTTACCAGCATGATTAATTAAAGAACGATAACACCCCCTTACAACATCAGGCATATCACTTTCACCTTGCCACCATAACACCCATACAGGAACATCATCACCTATAACCAGATCTTCATCATCCTTTTTCACAGAATACAAATCAATAAGATTTTTCAAATCCGACTCTAGGACTTTTAATACTGCTTGATGTTTTCTTTTACTGTTCCCTATATATGGTGCTATCACATATTGAACAGAAGATAAAATCCCCCAAAAATGTCTTTTACATACAAAATCTTTCTTAAGGTCATTTATTTTTGAATAGATTTTTATAATCTTCTCCATCTGATATTATTTTAAAACGTCTATCAATAGATTTGAACAAGATTCCAAAGAATAGTGTGTCGCAACAAATCTCAACAATTTTGGCTGAGAGAAACCTTCAGCCAGTGATGTTCTCATTGCATAGCCTATATCATCAATAGAATAAGGATTGACGAGACGAGCCATACCATCAAAATACTCTTTTGGTGCTCCCAAATTAGTAAGCACAATTTCACATCCATAACCAGCAGCTTCTAAAGCTACCATTCCGACCCCCTCATTTGTACTAGGCAAAGCAAATACTTTTGCTCTTTTATACCAAACTTCTAATTCAGAATCACTCAATACTCCAAGATATTCTATATTTTTATGGCTGCCAATTAAATCAAAAAGCCATTTTTCTTCTTCCTTTCCATTTAAAAAGCCAGCCAACTTTAAGGGTATATCAAATTTAATTGCTGATTGAATCAGACGTTGTACATTTTTGTTTTCAGAAGCAAGACGGCTAACATGAAGCACAAAGTTCTCTTTTTTAGGAAGTTCATTTAAGATATTTGTTCTTATGGATAAAGGAACCAATTTTATTTTTTCCTTCTCAACATCAAGACATTTATGAATGTACAAAGCCTCAAATTCCGACCGGGCTAAGAACAAATCACATTCTTTTGCAGCAAGATAAAGATCATGATATTTTGTTGTTAAACCTGTACGTTTATGTGCTCCCCAAAATTTAGTAAAAAACTTAAATACTTTTGTACCACAAGTAGGATCAATAATAGGAGCTAAAACTAATTTCTTACATATAGGGCGTATACCTCTGCAGAAATTTCGAACAAACCCTCCATATCCCAAGACAATTACAGCATCATAAGATTTCCAATCATAATTTTGCCAAAAGTCAACAAGATCACAAACATGTCCTAATTTACGCAAACCCTCAGCCCACATAACACCTTGAATCCTAACACCTCCATGAGCCGTTATAGCCTCATTTACATTCACTATAGCTATTTTCATATCTATTTTGTACTCTTAAATAAAAAATAATGATATTCCTTGTCACCAGCCAATGTAAAGAGTCTTATAAGCATAGCATATCGCTCTGCGCCCAAAACTCTCAATGCGAGGCTCAACATTGGCTTAACGACTTTGTTCTCCAACTTCTTACCTTTATTTTTCTCTTCCTTTGTATAAGAAGCAAAGCCATTCTGCTTGGTACTTGCCTTCAAAAGCAAGCGACTATTCTTCAATATTTTATAGAAAGGTGTATTAATCTCAAAAGGATTAAATTCTACCTTATGATCATTGAGATAAACTCTAAATATTCTTCTCTGCAAAGGAGTTATTACAGAGCCATCAAAATAATGATTGAAACCATAGGTCATCTTGCTAAATCTATCATAACCATTCGCATAAACCCGCTCTCTGTATTCCTCAATAATTGGCTTAAACGAAGGATAGGTCGTTACATTGAACTGTGGATGACGACGGTTGATGACAGTTGTCTCGAATGGATCAAATCCAGAGAAATGGAAGAATAACAGCGGAAATTCATCTCCTGTTTTCTTTCTGCGAATCATGTACCCTTGCTTTTCATCGATGAAAAGCTCACGTTCATGCAGATTCCAAATAGCGACATTCATACCATAGTGAGATGACACACATGTTGCATCAGGGAAGAAACCAGGAATATAATCCATCCACTTTTGATCAACAAAAAGCCCTTCAGAACTTTGCGAATAACATTTATACTGTAAACGATTCTGCCACCACTTCGCAATTTCCTGACCTACTTTATCATTCTTTAAAGCACAAAAACCTAAGTTGTATATGCCTACCTTATTAAACGTCTCTTCTGATACCGCACCATCAAAATGCTCTTCAATGTCACAATAATGAGGAGTCAAGACGATAGACTTATCATTCAAGCATTCATAAATAAAATCCAAAGGGCGAGTTACGTAAATATCCGGATCGAGATAGATAACCTTTTCATACCCATCCTTGAACAACTTACCGAAACAGAATGGCTTAATGGATGTATTAAACTCAATGACATCATATTTGAATGCCATATTCACCCAATCTGGTATCCAACTTTTATCCAAAGCAACTACACCATCTACATCTTCCACTCCATCTATCTTGTCTGCCAAGAAGATAAAAAAATTCAAACTCGGATTATGCTTCAAGAACGATTCTCTCAAAGTCAATGCTTGCGCCAAATAATTTTTGGCGCATATTGTAAATGCACAATTCATATTAATTTATTTATTTAGATTACAAAAAATTCACTCGTCTAGATTTTCTTTGGAACAATCCATCAAAAACGCCTGTAAATATGGCTTTTATTTTTTTTATTTTATTCTTTTCACCTAACAATATCTTTATTGTCCAAGTTAGAAAAAATTCTTTAACTATTTTTCTCTTCAATTCTACTGGTAATGAATAATTGTGCCACAAAATAAGATAGTTTCTCATGACACCATATAAACGCATAGGGGAATAGTTTGTAACTTTAAATTTCTTGCCTAAAAACTTCCCATATCCACCTTCTCCGTATTTCTGTACAATTTGGCAGTTACCAACAACAAGACATTGTAGATTATACTTTTTTGCTTCCAACATAAGCCAATCATCAATGGCATCAACAAAGAAATCCGTATTGTATCCACCGATTTTATTCAAAAAATGAATAGGAATCACCGCTCCAGAATTTATTCCTCCAGAGTCTATGCGAGTATACGGTACACTGTTACCAGCCGTAGTTGACACGAAATACACAGAGTTAAACTGGGTTTTATTTTCATAGTTTTCTATTAGGCTGATATATGTTTCAAGTCCCTGCCATCGGGAATCCTGATCCATTGTCATCAAATAATCATAGCCATGCTTTGAGGCATATATCCATGCCTCATTATACGCTTGGGAGAGACCTACGTTCCCGCCCCCCACATTTTCCCTTCGGCTAATTATATAGCCTAAGAAATTATCCTTGCCACAACCACCAGGTGTATTATCCCAAAGGAAGAAATCGTCTATAGATTTAGACATATCTTCCAAAAGAGACTTTACGTTATCCCAATTTGGTTGGAACAATATGATAGTACAAAGAATTTTCATAATTTTGCTTTTATTTTTCACCCAAGACAAGCATTCGAGAGATGTGAGTCTTAGATGACAATTTGCATATCAATATAGTTAACATGCTTAAAAACAAAGCTATAAGCAATGCTACACAAACATCAACTATTACATAACCTGTAGATGATACAGACCATTCATTTTTATTCACTATATAATCTATTATAAAGACATGTATGAGATACATACCAAGAGTTTTGCTTCCCCAATAGCTGAACTTATTATACTCCTTAGAAATCAATTCCATAAGGATTATAACAGAAACAGCCATTACCACACCTTGTATATGGCGCAATATAAAAATATGAACATCTCCTAAACTCACAAGTTTGATAAAAGGGAAGAGATAGAAAGACTTATAAAAAAGTCCGTATAATACACTCCATAGAATTACCCCCCCACAACTCCGACAAACCTTGTAGTCAATGGGAGTCTGAAAAGTTTATTAAGGACATCATACCTTCTTAAAATCAGTCCTATTGTAAAATAGAAAGTCATCTCCGAGAGGTTATTCCTTGTTACGAACAACATAGCTATATTAAGCATTATGGCTATTAGCCAAAATGTTTCTTTAATCTTCAACACAGCACAGACTATTTCTATAAGAGCCGAAGCAAGTAGAATAGAGAACAAGCACTGTAAAAACCAGTAGCCATGCAGAAAGAACAGCTTGTCATGAGTCCAAGGCAACGACCATGTACTGACAAAAATGCAAGGTATCATGATTCTCATAAAATTCTTTTTGATATACAATCCCCATTCTCTTGCCGTTTTATCTCTAAACAAAGAATGGTAGCAGGCATAACCTGAAAGAATCATAAACAATGGCATATTAAATGATTCTATAGCAGGTCCAACCTCTCCAAGGTTAGCAAACGAACCTACATGATAGATAATAACAAGTAGCATCGCCAGCATCTTAGAATTATCAAGCCAAGAAAGTCTATGTTTCATATTTATTCCCATATCCATTTATATGTCATAAAATCGGAATTCATATACTCATTGTGCGCTCTCATTATATATGCAATAAACAAAAGAGACACTATAGGATATTTCGTTTTCTGGCTTGGCAGAGCACCAATAGCAGCAAGCAGATAAAAGAAATTGCAGAAACGATCAATTAAGTGTCCATCCAGTCCTCCTAACAAATTATAGATTATAACACCAACAAATAATGATTTTTCAAAAAAAGTACACTGCTCATTCTTTCGGTTCAGCCACATAACGTAACAACACAATATAGACATCGGAAGATAAACTCGAAATCTATCAATTGCACTATCATATCCAGAACCTATGTAAGACGTCAATCGTTCCATTTCTGAAAATCCACCTAATAGGGAAGCGAACAATCCACCTGCATAAGTTGAAAAAACATTAGTTAAAAACAAAGAAACGACTACTATAAATATCATCGTCTTTCGTTTTATATTTAGAAAATATACACCTACGAGCAATGGAATTATTAAGAATGAAGTTGAATGACATAATAAAGCTAAAACAAGAAATCCTCCTGATATATACTTCCAGTTCTTATACTTTTCAAAAAACACAATCAATGCTATCAATATGAATCCTTGCGCCATAGCTTGTCTAATCGTAACAATATACAATAGCCAAAGACCAGGAAGCAACATCATGGAAAGCAAACTACCAATTTTATCTTTCGAATAAAGCTTTATGGCCCAAATTACAGGAATCATATATAATAAGGTAGTAAAGAAGACAAAAACGAAAGGTGTTTTAGGAAATAGTACCTTTAATAAGTTCATCCATGCAAATATCACAGGCTGCTGATCCATAACATCTCCATACCCCCAACCTGTTCCTAAATATGAATCAATATAGGTACACATATCTGGTCCCACATCATCACTTCTAAAAGCCATTAGGAATAATAAAAAGACTACAGCTATCCAAAAGAGTCGCTTGTTATTTGGGTGAAGCTTCTGAAAATATCGAGCAATAAACAAAATTATCGCCCATACGTCATATATACACATTATACGTTTCTTTTTATAATATCTTTATAACATGCCAACAACTCTTGCTTAACATTATCAACAGAATGTCTTTTTCGAGCTTGGTCCATATTGTATTTGGAATAAGATTGCATTCTCGCATTGTCTTCAAATAGTTCAACTATTGCATTAGCCATTTGCCATGGTTCATTAGCAGGAATAAGCAATCCACCCTTTTTATCTTCTACTAAAGTAGCAATTCCACCAACATGCGTTGAAATAATTGGCAAGCCTAACACCTGAGCTTCACAGATGCTATTAGGACTATTCTCAATATAGGCCGTATGAACATAAATTGAACTATCTGTCAAGATATTGGCTAATTGCTCTGCAGAAACATATCCTAAAATCTCAATATTACAATCCGAGAATTTCAAATGTTCTTTATTCTCTACCACCTTTTTCATAAGAGGATCAAGCTGTCCAGCAACTTTCCACGTAAAATCTACTCCCATATTTTTCAAAACATTCGCTGTTTTTAGCATCATATCTATTCCCTTCAAGAAAGAACTACAACCAACTGATATTATATTTATAACTTTGGATGTAGTTAAACTCCATTTTTTTGTAGATTCCAAGAAAACAGACCTTAAAGCTTCCTCCACGTGATAGTATTTTGCCATCGGACTCAGTGTTTTAACCATAGCTCTATCCCATTCTGTACGTCCCATATAATTTGACACTGATTTCCAAATTTCAGTTTCCATATTCAAACGAGATAAATCCTTATAATAACTCCGATACAAACGCCATTGCTTACGTAGATCTAAACCTATAGCCTTACTAATAGTAAAGCCGTTATACTTAGGAGGATACAAGGAATTAAAGTACGAAATCCAACTACCCTGAATATGAATTACACAAGGTATTTTTGTATATTTCTGTATCATACCAAAAGCCCACTCATTTCCAAAAATATGTATTAAATCAGGTTTCACCTTATCAATTATCTTCAATTCCTCTGCTACAATATGGTTGCAATTTGGATTCCAAGAAAACTGATCTATTATTTTTTCCGTTAAAGAATATTTAAAATTCATCGGATAATACCAAACGCCATCAACACACTTGGCATCAGTATATTTATGACTTTCAAAAGCAATATGCAACTGGATTTCCGGACAACTCTTCACAATATTTTCTAAAGAGTCTTGCCAGCCACCACCTACTATACCAGAATGCTCATATCGTGAAGGCATTGTGGTTTCAAACCAAAGTATCTTAATCTTATTCATATATATATCAAAAATCTTTTTAATTATCAGCCAACAACATATTTAGCGAAACTATTCTTTTTAAGAAGAACAACTATATACCAACTCACCAAAGTTATGACAAAAAATTGCATAAGTGGATATAAAATATAGTGCTCAGTCATCAAAGCGCGAAAACAATCTATCCCATTCATCTCTTGGATTAGAATATGATGAACTATATAAATGCCCATAGAGCATTTGTCAAGGCTTTTCATCGATGAAGATAGTGTAATCCCAGAAAAGTTCCTCAGAAACAGGAATACAGAGCAACAAAATAATAACCCCAAGAATCTTAATGGTCCATCACTTTTGTTGATGCAAGCAATTGCTATCATTAGAAGCAACGAGCATATCATCCCAGCACATTCATAATAACTTGACTTATTCTTTTTGAAGCTCATCGTTCCGAAAATCATACCAATTAAATAGAAAGGAAAATATTGACAAAATTGCTTTATTGTTAGTCCCCACATATTAACGGTAAATTTTCCTTGAAAGATTATAACGAGACAACATATCAACAACAAAAATATTCGCCACTTATAATCTGTCCGCAAGACAAAATCTATAATGCGGCCAAATAGATAGCATTCGAAAATGGTCATCAAAAACCATAAATGAGAAATTCCATAAAACAGAGATCTTACAGGTTCTTTTTGAACTATAACTATAATTATACCAACAATGAAGTATGGAAGCATGACTCGCAAGAACTTATCTTTTGTAAATTTCACAAGTTTTTCGTACCCCCCCCCGAATTCTCTTATAGCCAAATAAAAATCCTGCTATGATAAAAAACAGAGGCAAATGGATATTACGCATGATAGCTATGAATACCTCCCATAACGGTACTGAAAAATCTGCTGAATAAGCCATATCATTCCAAACTCCATAAGCGCAAAGACAATGATAAAAAACAATCATAAGCATTGCGCTACATCTCAAAATACTAATGTCATTAAATCTTTCGTGCATAATTTATAATTTTATCGATTACATATTTTCTTTCTGCTTTTGCTAATCCAACAAGGAAGATAGAGATGCAAACAGTAAGTGCCATCAAGATGCATGCTGAAAGAATTAATAAAACTGACTTTCCGTAAATTATATGGCTTATCCACCAGCAAACAAGCAAAGTTAATACAGTTGTCAAGACTACAGGCCGACATGCTTCATTCAAAAAACACTTAATTGAAAAATCTAAAATTTGCCTCAAATACACCAACCTAACTACCATTAATACAAAATAAACTATTCCCATCAATAAATAAGGAATATAGGAAGGAAAGTTAATTAAGAATAATAGATAGCTAACAGGAAACACAAATATAGAAATAGCTGTTTCTAGAGCTACATATTTCTTAAGTTTTCCTGTTGCTAATATTGCCACATAAAGCATCTCACCTAAAAGAGTAATAAGTGTAACAAACATACTCCACCTTACAAAGCATGGAGCATAAGAAGGATATGTCTTTAGCCAAATTTTCAAGAGCTCATCGGCTTCGAAGATAAATGGAATTGCAAAAATTAGCATTAAGAAATAACTATACTTAGTACTACTACATACAAGTTTCATCATATTTCCATAGTCCCCTGAAGAATAATATTTAATAATTTGTGGTTTAGCTGCAGTGGTAAAGTTAGCCACAAAACCTCGTATAACGGTATCAACCTGTAATGCTACACCACGAGCTGCATTTATAGCAACACCAAAAAACAAGTTCGAAAGAATATTTATACCTTGAGTGTTAAACATAAATGCCGAACATGTTATGGCATTAAGCCCCGCAAACTTTGCCATTTCCAAAAGTAAAGTCTTGTCCAAAATAAATTCATAATGACATTCGTCAAAATGCTTATGACAATAATGTCCATAAACAAAACGAATAACGATGGACACTGCAAGCAACAAGAATCCATAAGTTATTAATTTATCTACAGGTGATACAAATAATATATAAGCAATAGTTAATTTCAATATAGCCTCTAATACACTTACGTATGCAAAAGCTTTCATCTTTTCGTGTGCTATAATTACAGCATTATAAGGTACACTTATCAATGATACGACAAAAGCCAAAATTGAAAATTGCAAAACCCAATTTGCAGCTACCATACGATCAGGAGGGATATTCATCTTGGCATTTAAAAACCAAACACCTCCTATTTCTGCTATAAGTATTACAATTACAGACATTAACAACTGGATGTTCACACCTGTGCAGAATATTATATGTAATCGGTTCGGATTTTCCTTGCCTAATTCAAATGTAAAATATCTACTAATCGCCTGAGATAATGTTGCCGTTAAAATTGAGAACATTGCAACGACACCACCTACCACATTATAAAGACCATAATCATCTACACCCAAAACATTAAGAACTACACGGCTAGTATATAAGCCAACCACCATAGTAACCAACGTACGAATGTATAAAGCTAATGTGTTCTTGGCTATTCTTTTATTATTTATGGAAGTCTGCGACATATTAAGAAACTGCTAAATAGTTTATATTAATCATTTTTGTAGTTCACCAATACACTTATTCAAACTATCCGCCCGATAAAAATAAACTTGTTCCACTATTCTTTTCCACCAACTGCATCTCATAACCGAATCTACGTTAGTACCTGCAACTAAAATGTACATGAACTATCCTTTTATCTATCTTTATACATATTATCGTAATACTTCTGATACTCCCCAGAAGTAACATGATCCATCCAGTCCTGATTCTCAAGATACCACTTCACGGTTTCCTCGATACCCTCTTCAAACTGGAGAGATGGCTCCCAACCCAATTCCTTCTGCAACTTTCTAGAGTCGATGGCGTAACGCATATCGTGACCCTTTCTG
>OFMQ01000947.1_pt1 | contig 17085 bp, 14 predicted proteins | sample 1541851 | NCBI WGS metagenome assembly OFMQ01 (sample SAMN04209227, study PRJEB22552) | human gut metagenome | biome: gut; material: feces | host: Homo sapiens | place: USA: Oklahoma | reverse complement strand
GATCCGGGAAATGACCACAGACTTGGAGCAAACGAGGCACCTCCGGCAATTATCTCTATCTTCCTTGGAGAACAGCTTGAGGATGTTGTTGAGCAGTTGATCAGTACAGGAGAAGCTACACACAGTCTGAAAGGCGGAAAGCTGGAGACAGGTGTAAGCACACTTCCGGACCTGTTCAAAGATGCAACAGACAGAAACAGAACATCACCGTTCGCATTTACAGGAAATAAGTTCGAGTTCCGTATGGTTGGATCAAGAGATTCTATCGCAAACCCGAATATCGTACTGAACACAATCGTTGCAGAAGCGTTTGCAGATGCATGTGATATTCTTGAGAAGGCAGATGACTTTGATCTTGCAGTACATGATCTGATCAAAGAATACCTGACAGAGAACCAGAGAATCATCTTCAACGGAAACGGATACTCTGACGAGTGGGTTGCAGAGGCTGAGAGAAGAGGACTTCCGAACATTAAGTCTATGGTTGAAGCAATTCCGGCAATCACAACAGACAAGGCTGTAGAATTGTTTGAGAGATTCAGCGTATTTACAAAAGCAGAGCTTGAATCCCGTGCAGAGATCCAGTATGAGGCATATGCTAAGGCAATCAATATTGAAGCCCGTACTATGATCGATATGGCAAGCAAACAGTTCCTGCCGGCATTTATCAAGTATACAAAGACACTTGCAGATACAGTAAATGCTGTAAAGGCAGCTGGTGTTGACGCATCTGTTCAGACAGAGACTCTGAAAGAAGTAAGTGCTCTGATGGCTGAGACAAAGGCAGCACTTGATAACCTTGTAAAAATAACAGCAGATGCAGCAGCAAAAGAAGAAGGCAAAGTACAGGCTACATACTATCATACAGAGGTTGTTCCGGCTATGGATGCACTCCGTGCACCGGTTGACAAACTTGAGATGATCGTGGATAAAGAAGCTTGGCCAATGCCATCTTATGGAGACCTGATCTTCGAGGTATAAAATTGTATTACAGAAAAGTAATTTGAAGTAAATGATTGGAAGTCATTATTCGGATAAAGAGTCTGGATAATGGCTTCTTTTTGCTCTGAAAATCGGGAAAGCTGCATGACTATTTCATGCAAGAAAGCAAAAATTATTGTATAATGAGAAGTGGTTCGTGCAGCTTGAGCGTATTCTGCACGAATGAGAAAAAGAAAGAGTGGAATAAAAATGCAGTCAGAAGCAGAACTTAGAAGTTTATTATCAAGAATAGATCACCGGGGATATCCGGCTTATAAAGATACAAAAGGACAGTACCGATTTCCGGGATATGTTTTATCGATCGATCACGTACAGGGAGATCCGTTTGCGTCACCGTCAAAGGTAAGTGTACTGGTGAGTGGGAAGACAGCAGGATTCCCACAGGAATTATATTGTGGAAAATGTCAGAGAATTGCACTTCAGGACGAATTGCTGCGCCAGTTTGGAAGAAGGGCAGAACGGTTTGCATTCAAGGCAAAAGGTTCAGGTAAGAGTGGTCTGATCTCTGTCAGCAGATGCGGACAGGAAGTTCTGGAGAGAACAGCGTGTCAGATTCAGCCGGAGAACGGAAATATCCTTCTTAGAATGGAAATCGGATTTCCGGCAAATGGACGAACAATCAATGCGAGAGAGTTAGAGAAGATTTTATTTGATTTTGTTCCGGAGTGTGTAAAGGCATCCCTGTTTTACAAGAATCTGGATGTAAAGAGATTGAGAAGAATCATAGATCTGGCAGAAGACCAGGAGTATATTCGTAAAGAACTTCCGAAACTTGGTCTGTGTGCTTTCGTGGCAAACGGAAGTGTACTGCCAAGGGAATCCGGAATCTCATCCCGGCCGATGCGTGACGGAATCGCCTTCCAGTCTCCGAAGGAACAAGAAGTGACACTGGAACTTCCGCATAAAGGAAAGATTACCGGTATGGGAATCCGTAAGGGGATTACCTTGATCGTCGGCGGAGGTTATCACGGAAAATCAACACTTTTGAAAGCATTGGAACTTGGAGTGTACAATCACATCGCAGGGGATGGAAGAGAGTATGTGATCACAGATGCGACAGCAGTGAAATTGCGTGCGGAGGATGGAAGAAGTATCCAGAAGACAGATATTTCCATGTTCATCAACGATCTTCCGAACGGAAAAGATACGACATCATTCTGTACAGAAGATGCAAGTGGAAGTACTTCACAGGCGGCAAATGTGATCGAAGGAATTGAGGCGGGAACATCGCTGTTCCTGATTGATGAAGATACGAGTGCAACGAACTTTATGATCCGTGACGAGCTGATGCAGCGCGTGATCCACAGAGAGATGGAACCGATCACACCATTTATCGAAAGAATCAGGGAATTGTATGAAAATTATGGGATCTCGACAGTGATCGTTGCAGGAAGTTCGGGAGCTTATTTCCATATCGCAGACAGTATTATCCAGATGGATCGTTATGTTCCGAAAGATATTACAGTACTGGCGAAAAAAGAAGCAGAGAATTTCCCACAGATCAGCGTGCCGGAGCAGCCGGCAGAGAAACCGATTTATGACAGAGTGCCGCGACCGGATAAAGCATTTCGCGGAAATGACCGGATCAAGATGAAGACGATGGGAAAAGAATCAGTGATGATCAACAGGGATACGATCGATCTGAGATACTTAGAGCAGATTGCGGATAGCGAACAGGTGACAGCACTGGGATACTGTGTACGATATGCACAGAAACATTTGATCGATGGAAAGAAGAATCTGATCCGGATTGTAGATGAGCTGGAAGAAGTGATGCAGAATAAATCCCTGGCAGCATTGTGTGAGAGTACATCCAGTGTATCCTGTATGGCAGTGCCGAGAAGACAGGAAATATTTGCATGTTTTGACAGATATAGAGCGCTTAGGTTAGTATGTTATAGGAGTTGATAATATGAAATTAGAGAATGGAAGACCAGAAAACACAGAAGGAAGATTAGAAAAGGAAATCAGGGTATATGATTTCCTCGACAAGCTTGGTGTGGAATACCAGAGAGTTGATCACGAGGCGGCAATGACAATGGAAGCCTGTGAAGAGATCGATAGAACACTTGGAGATGGAACTGCAATCTGCAAGAACCTGTTCCTTTGCAATCGACAGGAAACAGACTTTTATCTGCTTCTGATGCCGGGTGACAAGCCATTCAAGACAAAGAATCTGTCGGCACAGATCGGTTCTGCCAGACTTTCCTTTGCAAAGCCGGAGTATATGGAGAAGTATCTGGATATTACACCGGGATCTGTCAGCGTTATGGGGCTTATGAATGATACAGAGGGTAAAGTACAGCTTCTGATCGATGAGGATATAATGAAAGATCCGTATTTTGGATGTCATCCGTGCATCAACACATCCAGCTTGAAGATTCGTACATCTGATTTGATCGCAAAGATCATTCCGGCGCTGAAGCATGCGCCGAAGATGGTGAAACTTCCGGGAGCGGAGGAGTAACAGTAGTAATGAAAATGTGATTAATCGACACCAGGTTCATTTCCTGTTGGTTGTATATTTTTCGTGCATTTGCTATAATTTATATGTTGATATGCGAATAGCAGGTATCATTTTCAGGATTGATGCAGAGAAGATAAAAAGGAGGACTAGCGTGTCTGAGGAAAATAAAGTGATAGATGAGGTGAATACATCAGGAGTAGTCGAGCAGCCGGTGGATGCGGAGGAGATTCCGCCAGTGAAGACAGAGGCGATACCACCGGTGAATACGGAACCAACACATCCTGTACAGCCACCGGTAGAACCGGCGCAGAAGCTGGAAGATTATTACAAAGAGACTGCGGAGGATCGTGCAGCTGAGGAAGAGTACGAGCAGGCGGTTAAAGATCCGCAGAACCGGAAGGAAAAGATCGATCAGATCAAGAGTATTTTCCACCGCAGTGGGGAGAAGAAGTTTTCCAGAGAAGAAGTGATTCTTTCTAAGATCCGGCCGGAAGATATGCTGGAATATCTGACGTTGGAACAGCGCAGACTGGAATGCTTACAGAAAGCAAGACAGAGCCGGAATGAGAAGCTTCTCAAGGTGCTTCAGCTTGCAGCGATACTTGCAGTAATTGTGGCGGTTGTCGCTTTACTGAAGGATAATCCGGTCGTTCTTGTGAACATTCTGTATATGCTTGGTATTGTAGCAGCAATCTGGATCTGGAAGAATCCGGGAAAGAAGTAAATTTACTGTAATGAGGTGACGATATGAAATTTTTTCATTTATCAGACCTGCATATAGGAAAGCAATTACATCACTATAACCTCCGGGAGGATCAGGAACATATCCTTGCGGAGGTTCTTTCATATGCAGCGTCCATACATCCGGATGCAATTGTTATCGCAGGAGACATTTATGATAAATCCGTGCCGTCGGCAGAAGCAGTCAGCTTGTTTGATGAATTCTTGACAGCTCTGGCTAAGATTGAACCGGTGATTCCGGTTCTTATTATATCGGGAAATCATGATTCGGCACAGCGGCTTGATTATGCCAGTCGTTTGCTTGGAAGCCATCAGATTTATATTGCGGGTCAGGCTCCGGAGGAAGAAGCAGATCGTTTGAAAAAGATTACTTTGACGGATGAATTTGGAGAAGTGGATTTCTGGCTGCTTCCATTTTTAAAGCCGGGATATGTGCGCAAGATCTTTGGTGGAGAGGTGCCGGAGAGTTATACGGCAGCTGTACAAGGAATTCTGGAACGGGAGAAGATTGATTTTTCCAGAAGAAATATACTGGTTTCCCATCAGTTTTATACAGGGAAGGGGGAGACTCCAACAACGTGTGAATCAGAAGTATTATCTGTCGGAGGCATTGATAATGTAGATATTTCCGCAGTGCAGGAGTTTGACTATGTGGCACTTGGACATTTACATGGTGCACAGAGAGTCGGACAGGAGAAGATCCGCTATTGTGGAACGTTGCTGAAGTATTCTGTCAGTGAGGCAAGCCAGAAGAAGACACTTCATGTAGTTGAACTGAAAGAAAAAGGGAGCGAGCCGGAGATTCAGAAGCTGCCGCTGCATCCACTTCGTGATGTGAGAAAACTTAGGGGAACGCTGGAAGAGATCCTTGAAGCGGAGGACGGAACCGGGAGTGAAGATTATGTCAGTGTAACGCTGACAGATGAGGTTGATCCGTACAAACCAAAGGAACAGCTGGAAAGAAAGTTCCATCATATTCTAGAAGTGCGGATGGATAATGAGAGAACAAGACAGAAGCTGGAATTTTCTGAAGAACAGATACGGATCGGTACTCCGTTTGAAACATTTTGTGATTTCTACAAAGAGATGCAGGGGCAGGAAATGTCTGAGCAGGAACAAAAGATCTTAAGAGAGATTCTAAGTGAAATGAAAGGGGAAGACGTATGAGACCGGTGAGATTGAAGATGTCCGCGTTCGGATCTTATGCGGGCGTCCAAGAGATAGATTTTACAAAGATTCACAGCGGATTATTTCTGATCACCGGAGATACGGGTGCAGGAAAAACGACCATCTTTGATGCAATCATGTATGCGCTGTATGACCGGACGAGTGGTGGACGCAGAGATGGAAATATGATGCGCAGCCAGTATGCATCAGAAGACACAGACACTTATGTTGAATATGTGTTTTCTTATCGGGGACAGGAATATACCGTGCGCCGCAATCCGGAATATCTCCGGGTAGGGAAGAGAAGAAAAGCAGATGGAAGCCTCCGGTATGTGAAAGAGACAGCGAAGGTGAGTCTCCTTCTTCCGGACGGAAGGGAATATCAGGGGAAGAAGCGAGAGACAGACCAGAAGATTCAGGAAATCATTGGTCTTGATGCGAGACAGTTTACACAGATTGCCATGATTGCGCAGGGAGATTTCTTAAAGCTTCTTCATGCAGAATCGAAAGAACGTAAAAAGATCTTCTCACAGATTTTCCAGACACAGATCTACTGGCGGATTCAGGAAGCACTGAAAGAAAAAGGAAAAGATCTGTATATTGCGCTGAAGGAAAGTGAATCAGACATTCGGCGTGAGATGGAGCATGTGGAACAGGAGAACACGGAGCAGCAGGATCTGGCAGACCAGTGGAAAGAACTCTGTGAGTTATCCATGCCGGAAGGGGAAAAGGTTCTGGAGGCTGTGAAAAACTTTCTCGAATATGAAGAAAGTTGTGGAAAAGTCTTAAAGAAAGAATCAGAGGAACTTAAGAAACAGTCAGAAACACTTCGAATGCTGATTCAGAAGAAAGAAGAGAAGAATAAGATATTTGATCGTTTGGAAATGGAAGAGAAACAGCTGAGTATTCTGAATGCAAAAAAGGAAGAGATGGAAACTTGTCGGGTTCAGGCAGGGCTTGGACACCGGGCAGAGCAGGCGAGACATCTGGAAGTGCAGGCTCTTCGAACAGCGAAATCCGTGAGGCAGATACAGGGAGAAATCGAGCAGATTACTGTATGGCAGAAGGAACAGGAAAAGGAACTTTCTGAGGTTAAAGAAAAAGCGGAAGAATTGGAAGAAGTTTTTGCAAAGGAAGAACCGGAAATGCTGAAAAGAATTTCACAGTTATCGGATCTTCTTCCACATTACGCAAATGTGCGTAAGTATTCGAAAGAATATGAAAATCAGACAGGGGCAATGCAGCGATGTATACAGAATTGTCAGGAAGCATCAGCCCGGTATGAGGAAGCATATGCGAAATTCTTTCAGGAGCAGGCGGGAATCCTGGCAAAGGAATTACAGGAAGGCACGCCGTGTCCGGTCTGCGGATCAGTAGAACATCCGCATCCGGCAAAGATTTCCGGAGAAGCACCGGATAAAGAGACGGTAGAGAAACTGAAGCAAAGACGTGATCTGCTGGAACAAAAAAGAATACAGCAGCAGGAAAAGTTTCAGATATGTAAAGCACAGCTTGAATCAGAACAACGTATTCTCGGAGATAATCCTGTGAAAGAAGAGCAGGTGAAAGAAGAGCTTCAGAAGATGCAGGTTGAACTGGATCGGAAGAAGAATGAAACAAAGCAGGCACAGGAACAGTGCCGTAAGATGACGGAGGAAAGCAGACGTCAGGCAGGAAAACTGGAGGGACTTCGAGGCCAGAAGGCAGAACTTGAGAAGCGTTTTGTAAAAGAGCAGGAAGAGTTCCGAGAGGAGATCAGTCGACAGGAATTTACTTCACAGGAAGAATTCCGTGAGGCGAAACAGTGGATCGAAGGGTGGCGGGAGAAAGACAAAGAAGTGAAAGAACATGACCGCCAGCTGTTAGAGAAAAAGGCAAAGATCGAGACGCTGAAGGAACAGACTGCAGGCGAAAAGCGGGAAGATCCGCAGCAGGAGATAGAAAAGCGAAATGAAGTAGAACATCTGTTGAAAGAAAAACAGGATCATCAGATGCAGCTTCACAGCAGATGGACAGGTAACCAGAATGCGTACAAGAATCTGAAACAATATTTTTCTTCGCAGGAAGCTCTGCGAAAAGAATATGAGGTACTTTCCAACCTGAGCAAGACTGCAAATGGCAATTTGAGCGGCAGTGTGAAACTTGATTTTGAGACGTATGTACAGCGGACTTATTTCCGGCAGATCATTCAGGCGGCAAACCGCAGGCTGGCGCGGATGACATCGAATGAATTTATTTTACAGTGCAGGGAGATTCAGGATCTGAGCAGTCAGGGACAGGCCGGCCTTGATCTGGATGTCTATGATCTGGTGACAGATTCTGTCAGAGATGTAAAGTCTCTTTCAGGAGGAGAATCCTTTATGGCAGCCTTATCAATGGCATTGGGACTTGCAGATATTATCCAGAATACAGCCGGAGCAGTGAGTCTGGAGACGATGTTTGTAGATGAAGGATTCGGATCTCTGGATGATGCATCAAGAGACCGTGCAATTCAGATTCTCAAAGAACTTGCAGGAGAGAAAGGACTGGTTGGAATCATTTCCCATGTAAATGAATTGAAAGAGCAGATTGACTGGAAATTAAATATTACAAAGACGGAGCATGGAAGTCAGGCAAAATGGGAAATCTAAAAGCATAAGGCAATAATAGGGACAGCTACGAAGAAGGACAGAATACAGGCAGGTGCGGAAAATGAAACAAAATGGAATGAGAGAAAGAAAAGGAAGGATTTCAAGATACGGAAGAAGGATGTTGTCAGTTCTGCTCAGCACAGGGATGCTGCTGACAGGGACTCTTCCGGTATCCGGAACAGAAAATACGGAGGAAACAGCACGCCCACATCAGCTTTATTGCACAGTACTTGGAGACAGTATTGCGAAAGGTTACACTTGCGATAAATCCTGGATGGAGAATTATGGAAGTCTGGCAGCAAAGGAAATAGCATATAGCGAAGGGTGCAGATATATTTATCACAATTATGCAAGAACAGGTCTTGATACAGCAGGATTGAACGAAAAGTATTTGTCAAAGCAGGATGTGCAGACGAATCTTGCAAAAGCAGATGTTATTTTTATAACAATTGGTTCGAATGACCTGCTCAACGAATGTAAGCGTGTGGTTCAGGAAATCCTGAAGACAGATACAAAATTTAAAAGTGCGGATGAGGCACTTGCATCTTTGAAAGAGTCTGTAAAGAGGAATCCGCTGCTTGTGCTGAGTGCAATCAACGCGTTGAACAACTGGGATTATAATTCCTTTGAAAAAGAATGGATCCAGATGATGAAGACAGTAAATTCATTGAAAAAGGACGATGCAAAAGTGATCGTGACTACAATTTATAATCCGGCAGGAAATATGAAGCTTCCATCTACGCTGAATAAAATTGTAGAGGACATTATTGAAAATATGAACGCGATCATTGAAAAACGTGCGGGAAAATACGATTATGAAGTTGCGGATGTGTATCAGTCATCTGTGATATCTCATCTGCAGAAAGACGGAGTACATCCGGATTCTCAGGGACAGCAGATCATTGCAGATCTGGTTTGTAAGGAATACGAAAAGTAAAAAAGAAGCATTCTTTGTGTTGGTTCTTATATGGAACAATGCAGAGAATGCTTTGTTCTTTTTGTAAGAAATAGAACTGTCACATTTATAACACAAAACATTCACAGAATCCTGATACTTTTGAAAGGTCAAAAATCCCGGTTTGTCTGCATAGATATAGACTGGAAGAAATATAGGGAGGTAAGACTTTGATAGAAGTAAAGAATCTTGTGAAGAAGTATGGAAATCATACAGCAGTAGATCATTTAAACTTCACAATAGAGGAAGGGCATGTCTACGGTTTTCTTGGACCGAATGGGGCGGGAAAATCAACAACGATGAATATTATGACAGGATACCTCGGTGCTACCGAAGGAGAAGTACTGATCAATGGACATGATATTCTGAAAGAACCTGAGGAGGCGAAAAAGCAGATTGGTTATCTGCCGGAATTGCCACCGTTGTATATGGAGATGACAGTCCGTGAATATCTGGAATTTGTAGCGGAGTTGAAAGGAATCGCTAAGAATAAAAGAGAAGAGTCTATCAATGAAGTAGAGAAGATGGTGAAGATCTGGGAGGTGGAAAACCGTCTGATCAGGAATCTGTCGAAAGGATACCGTCAGAGAGTCGGACTGGCACAGGCAGTGCTTGGATTCCCAAAGATCATTATTCTTGATGAACCAAGTGTCGGACTTGATCCGAAACAGATTATAGAGATCCGTGAACTGATCCGTCAGCTTTCGAAGAAACATACGGTGATCCTGAGTTCTCATATTTTGGCGGAAGTCCGTGAAGTCTGCGATTATATTTTGATCATTTCCAAAGGAAAACTGGTCGCAAGTGACACACCGGAGAACCTGGAACGGAATCTGGGAGATTCTGATCTGATTGAGATCGAGACGAAAGCAAGCCCGGACGAAGTTCGAAGAATTCTTGAGACAGTAGATGGAATTCGAAGCATTTCTACAAAGCATCTGGAAAATGGAATCACATGGGCTAAGATTCAGGAGAAGAAAAATACAGATATACGTGAGAAAGTATTTCAGGCATTTGCACAGAATCATCAGCCACTGCTGAAACTGAATCCGCTGCAGGTAAGTCTTGAAGATGTCTTTATGGAACTGACGCAGAGCGACAGGGCAGCAGAAGAATATGCAGAAAAGGCGAAGAAGAAGGAAACGGAGGACATGAAAGATGCTGGCGATTTATAAAAGAGAAGTACGCTCCTATTTTCAGTCTATGGTGGGATGCGTGTTTGTTGCATTTCTTATTGCATTTACAGGAATCTACTTTATGGCATATAACCTGACAGCCGGATATCCATACTTTTCCTATACGCTTTCAGGTACACTGATCGTATTTATAGTAGGAATTCCGCTGATCACGATGCGCAGTTTTTCAGAAGAGCGTAAAAATAAGACGGATCAGCTGCTTCTGACAGCTCCGGTCAGTCTGTGGAAGGTTGTGCTTGGAAAATATCTTGCAATGGTAACGGTAATTGGAATCCCGAATGTGATCTTCTGTGCGTTCCCATTAATCATTAAGGCACAGGGAACTGCATATCTGAAAGTAGATTACATATCCATCGGGGTATTCTTCCTGTTGGGCTGTGTATATGCAGCGATCGGCATGTTCCTGTCTGCTCTGACAGAAAGTCAGATGATCGCATTTATCAGTACATTTGGTATTCTGCTTATCTTGTATCTTTGGAATGGAATTCTTTCCATGCTTCCAAGCAGTGCAGTCAGCGGATTGGTCGGTGTGCTTATTATTCTGACTCTGATTGTTGTTTATATTTATCAGATGACAGGAAATATAGTGATTGCCGGTGTGATCGAAGCAGTTGGTGTGATCGCCGGTGTGGTTGTGTACTTTGTGAAATCAAGTCTTTATGAAAACCTGCTGACAAAGATGCTTGGAAGACTGGCACTTGCAGATGTATTTACGGATATCACTTCGAACAGTATTGTAGATATAACAGGAATCGCGCTGTATCTTTCACTGATCGTAGTCTTTGTGTTCCTGACAGTACAGGCAATCCAGAAGAGACGTTGGAATTAGGAGGGCATGAAAGTGGATAGAAGAAAGAAAACAACAGGAAAGATCAAAGGGATGTTCCACACCTCCGGTACAAAGCACGGATCTTACAGTGTGGGGCTGACAGTACTTGTAATCGCGATTGTTATTGTGTTCAATCTGGTAATCGGACAGATCCCGGAAGCTTATCGCAATCTGGATATGAGCAGTACAAAGATTTATGAAATTTCAGATACAACAAAGGATCTGCTGAGCGGATTGAATGATAAAGTCGATATGAAAGTTCTTGCGGTAAAGAAAGACACGGATGACAGGATTAAGACATTTATCAGTAAATATGCAGCACTTTCAGATAAGATCAATGTTGAGTGGATCGATCCGGTTCTGCATCCGTCAGCATTGACAGAGTATAATGCATCCGAAAATACAATTGTTGTATCTTGTGAAGCAACAGGAAAGACAACAACTATTTCTTTTGACAAGATTCTTGTTATGGATATGTCTTCCTATTATTATTCAGGAAATGCATCTTATTCAGAATTTGACGGAGATGGTCAGTTGACAAGTGCGGTGAATTATGTGACAAGTGATGTGCAGAAGACAATCTATAAAGTAAGCGGACATGGAGAGGCGGAACTGTCATCTACAGTTACAGACTTGATGAGTAAAAACAATTATACGCTGACAGAACTGAATCTTCTGATGGCAGATTCCATTCCGGATGATTGTGATCTTCTGCTTATGAATGCACCGACGAATGACCTTTCAGAAAATGAAGTGACACTTCTGACAAATTATCTGGCAGCAGGCGGAAAAGTGATGTGTCTGCTTGGGGATACCTCTCTGACGGATTTCCCGAATCTTGCAAGTGTGCTTAAAGTGTATGGAATTGAAGGTACAGATGGTTATATAGCGGATCCGACAAGATGTTATCAGAACCAGCCATATTATATCTTCCCTCAGCTGAATGTATCCGGTGATCTTGCGAACGGAATCAGTTCTCAGATGGTGCTTTTGACGAATGCACATGGAATGACATTGACAGATCCGACACGAGATACGATAACAACAAGTGCATTTATGGAGACATCGGAAAATGGATACGCAGTAACAGAGTCCCAACAGAAACAGGGAACGTATGAACTTGGAGTTGTCGCAACAGAGACAATTTCTTCGGGAGATGATTCTTCTTCGGATAGTTCAGATGCCGAGGCAACAGATACAACAACTGATGATAGTGAAAGTACGGAAGATTCTGAGGAAAGCAGTACAACAGAAGCCCGTCTGACGGTGATCTCCGCAGGAAGTCTGATCGATCAGAATATTACAGATGCATTTTCACAGCTTGAGAATACACAGATCTTTATGAATGCAGTAAGTGCAAACTTTGACGGAGTACAGAATCTGTCCATCGAGGCAAAGAGTCTTGGAACAGAGTATAATACGATACAGCATGCCGGTCTGTTCAGCCTTCTTGTAATCTTTGGAATCCCGGCAGTGATTCTGATCGCCGGATTCAGCGTATGGTTCAGAAGAAGAAAAGCTTAAGGAGGAAGAAAATTAGAATGAAGAAAAAGAAAGGACCATTGATTCTGATCGGTGCTCTGGTGTTGCTCCTTATCCTCTATTTTGCCTTAAGCACATGGAATAAGAAGCAGGATTCCAAGGAAGAAGAAACGGTGAAAGTGACAGACCTGAAGACCTCAGAGATTACCGGGGTGAAATATGATCTTGGTACGGGTGAAATGAATTTTGAGAAAGACGGAGATACCTGGTACTATACCGCAGATAAAGATTTTCCATTGCGTCAGAGTTATCCGAAGACAGTGGCTGATGCCATGGGACAGTTGAGTGCGGATCGAGAACTTGAGGATGCGGATGCGCTGGAAGAATATGGATTAGATCATCCGACTTATACAGTTACACTGACAGATGAAGATGGAACTGTGACAACAATCAAGGTTGGGAATGCGACCGGAAATGATTACTATGCGACAGTGGACGATACGGAAAAGGTTTATACAATTCCGGCGACTTCATTGGATGATATCCAGACAGAACTGGATCAGATTGCTCAGCTGGATACTTATCCAAGTATCGGAAGTGGAAATCTGAAAAAAGAAGTGATCACACAGAACGGTGAGACAACAACCTATGATTCCGAAAATGAGAATCAGGCAGAAGATGTTGCAGCAGTAGCCGGAGGACTTGGTGCTGTGAAGCTGTCAGAGGCGGCGGATTATTCTGTAGATGATACGGATCTTGCAGGGTATGGTCTGGATGCGACTTCCAGAATAACGGTAGAAGTCACTTATACAAGTGATGCTAAAGATCAGACAATGACACTTTATATCGGTGGTGAAAATGGAAGTGGAGACAGATATGTCATGATGAATGATTCCAGGATCGTGTACCTGATCTCGGATGAAATCTGTAATAATATATTGAATCAATAAAGACTGGTAACTGTTCGGAGAAAACGAAGAAAATTCGGTGCGTTTCCTTTGGACAGTTACCACATTTTATATTTATTTAATTGACTTTTATTCGAAAACAGCGCAGAATAAAGCACATATCGTTTTTATAGAAAATGCATAGCATTTTGGAGGTTGGCTCTGAACAGTTAGAGATAATATAATTGGCGAGATGCACAGCAGAGAAGTATGAGCAGTAAAAATGTGCATGAGCAGATTTATCAAGAAAGAAGGATTTGTATGAAAGAAAAATTTTTACGTTTTATGCAGGGCAGATATGGCGTGGATCAGTTTTCTAAAGGTCTGCTCATTGCCGGACTGGTAGTAGTACTCTTGTCCTCATTTTTTGCAGGAGGAAGGTCAGGATCATTATTCTATTTACTTGGATGGGTATTGATCATTTATTGTTATTTCCGTATATTCTCCAAAAATGTATCTAAACGATATGCGGAAAATCAGAAGTATCTTGCAAAGACATACAAGATTAGGACTTATATTCAGCAGCAGAAGAACAGTCTGGCGCAAAGAAAGGCATATCATATTTATAAATGTCCGGGGTGCAAACAGAAGATTCGTATTCCGAAGGGGAAAGGAAAGATTGAGATCCGATGCCCGAAGTGTGGAACAACATTTATTAAGAAGAGTTGATGTGTTTACTGGAGAGAAAGCATCTGTTATGATAGGTAGTGCGTGTTAGAATGAATGCGAGAGAAAGAATGAGAGGACGGGAAGGATGTCAGATCCATACAGTATATTAGGTGTAGACAGGAATGCTACGGATGAAGATGTGAAGAAAGCTTATCGAAAGCTGAGCCGACAGTATCATCCAGATGCGAATATCAATAATCCGAAGAAAGATGAGGCTGAGGCGAAGTTTAAGGAAGTGCAGCAGGCTTATCAGCAGATTATGGATGAACGCGAAAAAGGATATACTTCCGGATATGGTTCGAGTGATGGTTCAGGTTATGGAGGTTACGACCCGTTTGGAGGATTCGGCGGTTTTGGTTCTTATGGATATGGTTCAGCAGGAAGTACGGGCGGAACTTCCGGGATGAGTGAGGAAGATGCACATCTGAATGCGGCAGCTAATTACATACGAAGCGGACATTATAAAGAGGCTCTTAACGTACTTGACGGAATCAGCCAGCATAGTGCAAGATGGTATTTCTACAGCGCATCGGCGAATTCCGGATTGGGAAACAACGTGACTGCATTGGAACAGGCGAGAGAAGCAGTTCGTCTGGAACCACAGAATATGCAGTATCAGATGTTGCTTCAACAGCTGGAAGGTGGCGGAAACTGGTATCAAACAAGACAGACAATGTACGGATATCCGGGAACCTATAATAGTAGCTGGTGTGTGAAACTATGTATTGCCAATCTGATGTGCAATATTTGTTGTAACAGTGGCGGACTGTGCCTGGGAGGCGGTCCGGGTGGCGGAACATTTATGTAAGAGGAATAGAAGAGGAGAACCGAGAATGTTAACACAGTTTTCGAGAACAGAACTGCTTTTAGGCAAGGAAGCAATGAACAAGCTGGAAGATGCCCGCGTTGCAGTATTTGGTATCGGTGGTGTCGGCGGCTATGTCTGTGAGGCACTTGTAAGAAGTGGTGTAGGAAAATTTGACTTGATCGATGATGATAAAGTGTGTCTGACGAACTTGAATCGTCAGATCATTGCAACGAGAAAAACAGTTGGAAAATATAAAACAGATGTGATGAAGGACAGAATTCTGGAGATTAATCCGAAGGCAGAGGTGAATATTCACAATTGCTTTTTTTTGCCAGATACTGCAGATGAATTCCCTTTTGAAGAATATGATTATGTTGTGGATGCAGTAGATACTGTGACGGCTAAGATTGCGCTTGTCATGAAGTGTAAAGAACTGAATGTGCCGATCATCAGCAGTATGGGGGCGGGGAATAAGCTGGATGCAAGTGCCTTTCGCGTGGCGGATATCTATAAGACGAAGGTGTGTCCGCTGGCAAAGGTAATGCGCCGTGAATTGAAGAAGCGCGGTGTGAAGAAGCTGAAGGTAGTTTATTCAGAAGAACAGCCAACCCGGCCGTTGGAAGATATGTCTATCAGTTGTCGTGCAAACTGTATTTGTCCGCCGGGAGCAGAACATAAATGTACCGAGCGCCGGGATATTCCCGGAAGTGTTGCGTTTGTACCATCTGTAGCCGGTCTGATCATTGCAGGAGAAGTTGTAAAAGATCTGGCAGGAATTAAGAAAAAATAGGATAACGGGGGAGAAAATGGGTATTTCAATAGAAGAACTCCGCAAGCTGGAGAAAGATAGTTATCAGATCCTGGATATTAGAAATGAGACAGAGATTTCACATGGAGCAATTCCGGGAGCGATTGCGGTTGCGGAAGATGCAATTGACGGGCATCCGGAGATTGATTTTACAAAGAAACTGGTCATCTGCTGCAGCAGAGGAGAGCATAGTGTGGAAGTGGCAGAGACACTGGAAGAAAAAGGTGTTGATGCAGTCAGTCTGAACGGCGGGTATATTGCCTGGCTGATTGATACGATGAAGCAAAAAGAGGCGGAGGATGCGAAAGAAGAAGTGAACTTCGCAAAAGAGGTAGAGCAGAGTTTAAGGAAGAAGTTCAGAAAAAACATCTGGTGCAAGTTTACCAAGGCGATCAATGAGTATGAGCTGGTAAAACCGGGAGACAGAATTGCAGTCTGCATCTCCGGTGGAAAAGATTCCATGCTGATGGCAAAGCTTTTTCAGGAATTAAAGCGTCATAATAAATTTGATTTTGAAGTGAAATTCCTTGTGATGGATCCGGGATACAGCCCGGCGAACCGCCAGGTGATCGAGGAGAATGCAAGACGTCTGGAGATCCCGATTGAGATTTTTGAATCAGATATCTTTGAATCCGTCTATAATATTGAAAAGTCCCCATGTTACCTGTGCGCAAGAATGCGCCGCGGATATTTGTACAGTCATGCACAGAAGATGGGCTGCAACAAGATTGCACTGGGACATCATTATGATGATGTGATAGAGACAATCCTGATGGGAATGCTCTATTCGGCACAGGTACAGACGATGATGCCGAAGCTGCACAGCACAAACTTCGAGGGGATGGAGCTGATCCGTCCGCTGTATATGGTCCGTGAGGATGATATTAAAGCATGGAGAGATTATAATGATCTGCATTTCATTCAGTGCGCATGCAAGTTCACAGATACATGTACGACATGTAATAATGAGGAGAACCGTTCCAAGCGTATGGAGATCAAAGAACTGATCGCAACCCTGAAAAAGGTGAATCCATACGTGGAGGGAAATATTTTCAAGAGTGTTGAAAATGTAAATCTGGATACTGTAGTTGCGTATAAGTCAAAAGGTGAGAAGCATCATTTCCTTGACACTTATGATGAGAAGTTGGAAGAACAAGGTGAATGATACGGAACTGCGGATGTAAATGGAAAAGCAGCGAATATAAAAATGCTAAATTGAAAAATTAAGAAAGAGGCTTGACTTCTGTTTGTCCCCATGATACAATGTTTGGGCGAATGGAAGTAGGCTTTTTTTTTATGCCTAAAAATTGATGGCTCGCAACCATCAGCAACACGTAGGTGAATATATTAAAAGCGAGGTGGAAGTTGTGCGCACAAGAATTAC
>OFMQ01000933.1_pt1 | contig 17421 bp, 13 predicted proteins | sample 1541851 | NCBI WGS metagenome assembly OFMQ01 (sample SAMN04209227, study PRJEB22552) | human gut metagenome | biome: gut; material: feces | host: Homo sapiens | place: USA: Oklahoma | reverse complement strand
CCGGCACGGCCGGTGGTTATGATTCCATATTCAAGCGGATTTTCAGTGGCAGCGCCCTTTTTCAGAGGGCAGAGACGACAGATTTTCGGAAAAAACGAAGAAAAATCTTTCACAAAATTATGGACGCTGGATTGTTGGTTTTGACGGACCAATGACCAGCGCTTTTTTGCGTTCAAAAAGGGCGCTGAGAATGGAGGTGTATTTTGGTGACGCGGTGCTGGCTGGGCAGCTCGGCAAAAAGGGCGCTTGGTTCGTGACGTGGGAATGGGACTTTGACCAGCAGGGCGTCCACGCTGGGCATTATTTCATGGAAAACTACGAAGCTCGGCGCTTACCGGCTACCCCCTGAAGGCGGCCAGCGCGATTCCGGCAGCGGTCGGACGCGAAACGCCGGAGGCTGTGTCAAAAGAAGAGCTCTACCGTATCATCGAATGCTACGGCGACGCGGCCAGACGCGCCCAATTGGCCGGGATCGACATGGTCCAGGTCCACTGCGCGCACGGCTATCTTGTCAGCACGTTCATTTCCCAGCGTACCAACAACCGCACGGACGAGTTTGGCGGCTGCTTTGAAAACCGGATGCGCCTTCCGCGGCTCATCATCGAAAACATCCGCAAAAAGACCGGCGGCAACCTTCCCATTCTCTGCCGCATCAACGCCTGCGACGAGGTCCCGGGCGGACAGAGCGTGCAGGATGCGGCGGCGGTCGCGGCTTACTTAGAACAGGAGTGCGGCGTGGACGCGCTGCATGTGACGCGCGCGGTGCACCTGCATGATGAGTTCATGTGGGCGCCCGGCATCACGCACGGCGGGTTCAACGCGGACCTCGTGACCGAGATCAAGCGGGCCGTTTCCGTTCCCGTCATCATTGTCGGCAGGTTCACAGAGCCGCAGTACGCAGAGCTCTTGGTCAAGTAGGGGAGATGCGACCTTGTCGCCTTTGGCCGCCAGAGCATCGCGGACCCAGAGCTTCCCAACAAAGCGCGGAACAATCAGCTTGAGACCCTTGCGCCCTGCATCGGCTGTCTTCTTGGGTGCGTGCCCAACATGTTTGCGGGCAGGCCCATCACCTGCGCGGTGAACCCGTGTGTTGGAAGAGAAACCGAAATCACTCCGGCTGAGACTTCTAAAAACGTCGTCGTGGTCGGCGCCGGCCCGGGCGGACTGTACGCGGCTTATATTTTCGCGCTGCGCGGGCATAAAGTGACACTTCTTGAAAAGAACGCGGAGCTCGGCGGCAACTTCCGCATCGCGGCGTACCCCACCGGCAAGGGACAGCTGACCGAAGCGGTCCGGTCCATGATCGTGCGCTGCGAAAACGCGGGCGTTGCTATCCGGGCCGGCGTGGAGGCCGACGAGACGGTGCTCAAGGCGTTCTGCCCCGACGCGATCGTCCTCACCACGGGCTCCAATCCGCTCATCCTGCGTATTCCCGGCCTTGCTGAATGCGGCTTCATGACGGCGCAGGAGCTTTTGGACGGCAAGCGTGTCTGCGGCAAAAAAGCCCTTGTCGTGGGCGGCGGCATGGTCGGCTGCGAAGCGGCGGAATTTTTGGCCGAGCGCGGACATGAGGTTTCCGTCATCGAAATGAAGGACGTCATCGCGGCGGACGTGACCCCCGAGAGCCGCCGGTACATGTTTGAAGCCTTCTGCGAGCACAATGTCGGGCTCTACCCGGGCGCGAAGGTCGGGCAGTTTTACACTGACGGCGTCGACTACACCCTCGCGGACGGGACGCCAGACAGCCTCCGGGGCTTCGACAGCATTGTTCTTGCCATGGGCTCGCGCGCAAATGTCGCGCTCAAGGAGACGGCGGAGGCCGTGTGCACGCAGGTCCTTGTCATCGGCGAGGCGGCAAAGGCCCCCGGCAACGCGGTCACCGCAACGACCGATGCGCTTCATGCGGCGCTTCAGGTATAAATATCACCCCCTATCCATCGAAGCAGGAGCTGCCCGGGAAATCCCGGGCAGCTCTTGCGGCTGTTCCAAAGGACTGGTCCGGATGGGGCTTGGCTGGAAGAAACATGAAATTGATATTTTTTTATCGATACGTATTGACTTATTAGAATCTGTATGTTACTGTATTGCTATGTCAAAAGCATGATGTTATATATCAAAAACAACATAGTTGTATGTAAAAAATCAAAAGGAGTGAAATAGCCTTGAGCAGACTCGATATCAAAACCGCGAGTAAGGCGCAGACTGTCGTTGACCGGCTCTACAAGGACATGGAGCGAAGAATCGCGTCCAGCCCGCCGGGACTATGTCCGATCGATATGTCGCTGACATTTTTGCAGCTGTGCCACGCGCAGTCCTGCGGCAAATGTGTGCCCTGCCGGATCGGCCTCGGGCAGCTGGCTGCGCTGATGGGGCAGGTGTTAGATGGCACCGGTACGATGCTGACGATCGATACCATCGAAAAAACGGCGCGCGCGATCGTCGCTTCTGCCGACTGCGCCATCGGACGGGATGCAGCGCAGCTGGTTTTAAGCGGCTTCGAGGGCTTCCGGGACGACTATGTGAACCATGTGCAGCACCACAGATGCCTCGCGTCGCTTCAAAATCCGGTGCCGTGCGTGTCGCTGTGTCCCGCGGGCGTCGATGTGCCGGGGTATGTCGCGCTGGTGCGCGAAGGACGGTACGCCGACGCCGTGCGCCTCATCCGAAAGGATAACCCCATGCCGACGGCCTGCGCATATATCTGCGAGCATCCCTGTGAGGCGCGCTGCCGCCGCAATATGGTAGACGCGCCCGTCAATATCCGGGGCCTCAAGCGCTACGCGGTCGACCACGCAGGAGACGTTCCGAATCCTCCCTGCGAGGCATCTACCGGCAAGCGTGTGGCGATCATCGGCGGCGGCCCGAGCGGTCTTTCCTGCGCATATTATCTGCGCCTGATGGGTCACGACGTAACGATTTTTGAAGAAAAAAAGAGGCTTGGCGGCATGCTCCGCTATGGCATCCCCGCCTACCGCTTCCCACGGGAAAAGCTGGATGCGGAGATCGCGTCCATTTTGTCCACCGGCGTCGAGGTGCATACCGGCGTGACGGTCGGAAAGGACATTTCCTTCGAGCAGCTCCATAAAGACTATGACTGCCTGTATGTCGCCATCGGCGCACATACGGACAAGAAGACCGGCATTCCGGGCGAAGACAGCAAGAACGTCATGTCTGCCGTCGAAATGCTTCGCGCCATCGGTGATGATGTGATGCCGGACTTTACGGGCAAGCGCGTCGTGGTCATCGGCGGCGGCAACGTGGCGATGGATGTGACGAGAAGCTCGGTTCGCCTCGGCGCTTCGAGCGTCACCTGCGTCTACCGCCGCAGAATCGCGGATATGACCGCGCTTCCGGACGAGGTGAAGGGCGCGATCGCAGAAGGTGCAGAGGTTCGCGAGCTTTGCGCGCCGGTGCGCATTGAGGCAAACGAAGCCGGCGAAGCAAGCGCCCTCTGGGTGCAGCCGCAGATCATCGGCTTTGCGGACAAGTCCGGCCGTCCCCGCCCGGAGGCGGCAGACCAGCCCGAAGAACGTATCCCGGCAGATCTCATCGTCGTCGCCATCGGGCAGGGCGTCGAGATTGCAGGCTTTGAACAGACCGGTATCCCCATCCGCCGGGGGACCTTCATGGCAGAAAGCTCCAGCCAGATCGACAACATGGAAACCGTCTTTGCAGGCGGCGACTGCGTGACAGGCCCCGCGACCGCCATCCGCGCGATTGCGGCGGGCAAGGTTGCGGCAGCGAACATCGACGAGCAGCTCGGATTCCATCATGAGATTCGAACCGATGTGGAAATTCCCGCGCCGCATCTTGACGTATGTCCGCCGCGCGGGCGCGTCAATACGAAAGAGCGAGAAGCTGCACAGCGTAAATGTGATTTTGAAGACATCGAATGCGGCATGACCCACGAGGAAGCCTGCGCCGAGAGCGGCCGCTGCCTGCGCTGCGATCACTTCGGCTACGGCATCTTCAAAGGAGGGAGGACGGAAAGATGGTAACACTGGTCATTGACAACAAGACCGTCTGCGTGCCGGAAGGAACTAGCATTCTCGACGCGGCGCGCACGGCGAGCATTGATATACCGACGCTCTGCTACCTCAAAGACCTCAATGAGATCGGCGCCTGCCGCATCTGCATGGTTGAGGTCGAGGGGCAGGACACGTTAGTTGCCGCGTGTGACAACGAGGTCCATGAGGGCATGGTCATCCACACGAACTCCCAGAAGGTGCGTATGACCCGGCGCGTAAATTTGCAGCTATTACTCAGCCAGCATGAGGTGAACTGTGTCAAATGTACGCGCAGCGGCAACTGCAAGCTTCAAAAGCTGTCCAACGACTATAACCTGCTCGGCGCGCCCTATCAGAAAAAGCTGCGTCCGGCGTCGGTCGACTATTCCGCGCCCATTCTGCGCTTTGAAAACCGCTGCGTCAAATGCATGCGCTGCGTGCAGGTCTGCGATAAAATGCAGGGCGTACATATCTGGGATCTGGTCGGGACCGGCTCGCGGACAACGGTCGGCACGGCAAGAGCAAACAGCCTTTCGAGTTCTCTTTGCACCTATTGCGGCCAGTGCGTGACCCACTGTCCCGTTGGCGCGCTGGAAGAGCGGGACGATACCGACCATGTGTACCGGATGCTGGCAGACCCGGAGCTCACGACCGTCGTGCAGGTCGCGCCTGCTGTCCGCGCGGCGTGGGCGGAGTATTTCGGTCTCGCGCCGGAGCAGGCCACGCCGGGGATTCTGGCCTCTGCGCTGCGTCAGCTCGGCTTTGATTATGTGTTCGACACCAATTTCAGCGCCGACCTCACCATCATGGAAGAGGGCAGCGAGTTCCTTGCGCGCTTTACGCACAAGGACGCATATGCATGGCCGATGTTCACCTCCTGCTGCCCGGGCTGGGTGCGGTTCGTGAAGGGGCAGTTCCTGCAGTTTTCGAAGAACCTCTCCACGGCAAAATCCCCCCAGCAGATGTTCGGCGCGGTGGCGAAGAGCTATTTTGCCGAAAAAATCGGCGTCGACCCAAAAAATATGCGTGTCATCTCCGTGATGCCGTGCACGTCCAAAAAGGCGGAAGCCGAGCTTCCGACAATGCGCGATGCCTGCGGCGATCCGGATGTGGACGTGGTCATCACCACGCGCGAGCTCGTGCGGATGCTCCGCTGCTCGATGATCGACCCCGCAAGCCTGGCGGAAAGCGTCTTTGATTCCCCGCTCGGCTCCGGAACGGGCGCAGCCGTCATCTTCGGCGCGACGGGCGGCGTGATGGATGCGGCGCTTCGCAGCGCATATTATCTTGTAACCGGCAAAAATCCCGACCCCGACGCATTTACTGCCGTGCGCGGCATGCAGGGCTGGAAGGAAGCTTCGTTCGAGATTCCCGGCGCGGGCACGGTCCGGACGGCGGTCGTGAGTGGCCTTGGAAACACCAGAAAGCTTCTGGAGGCCATTGCTTCCGGCCTCGCACAGTATGACTTTGTCGAGGTCATGGCGTGTCCCGGCGGCTGCGCGGGCGGCGGCGGTCAGCCGATCCACGATGGAGTAGAGTGCGCCGAGCAGCGCGGAAATGTTCTCTGGGGTCTTGATAAAACGTCGGCGCTTCGCTTCTCCCACGAAAACCCCGACGTGCAGGCGCTTTACGCGGAATTTCTGGGAAAACCCCTCTCCAAGTGCTCGCACCATCTGCTGCATACCGACATTGACGCCTGGCAGATGCCGCAGAACCTCGGATGATTGCTGCCTTTATCAGCGGATGTTTCCAATCAAAAATACAAAAACCGCGGGACAAGACCTTCTTGTCCCGCGGTTTTTGGAATCGTTCGTTTTGAGAGCTGGGAGAAAGACGGCTTACAGAGCTGCGCCGTTTTCCCGGGCGGTCTGCGCATACCAGCGCGCACTGTCTTTTACAATTCGCCGCTGCGTTGGATAGTCGATGTAAATAAGGCCGAAGCGCTCGGCGTAGCCGCTGTGCCACTCAAAGTTGTCGGTCAGCGACCAGTGGAAAAAGCCGCGGATATCGGCGCGCTCGCTGCCGTTTCGGAGCGCGAGAAGATAGCGGTGCAGAAAATCGATACGGTCTGCGTCGTGTACCTGTCCGTCGAGGAACACATGGTCATTGCAGCTCAGGCCGCACTCCGTGACATAGAGCGTAAGCGCGTAGCGCGCGTACAAAAACGCGTAGCCGTATTCCATAATTTCCGGCGTGATAGGCCATTTGAGCGCCGTGCAGGCAAAGCCCTTCGGACGCGGCAGATAGAGCGGCTGTCCATTTGCGTCTGCGGCAATTTCACTTCCGTTGTAGGAGTTCACACCGATGAAATCCGGTATGGCGTGCATCGTGTCCCATTCTTCCTGCGTTATAGTTTGCAGCAGCTCGGACAGCGCACCGTCTTCCGGCGCAATTCGCCCGAAGCATACTGCATCCAACACGATCGGGTGCGTGAACATCCAGTCGGCGTCCGTCAGGCGGAAGGTCTCCTGCTGTGCGGCGGCCTCGTCGGTGGGACTGTGCGGATAGCAGAGCTTTCCGGTAGAGGCAATGCCGATTTCAGCTTCCGGCGCAGCCTGGCAGATGGCGCGGAATGCAAGACCGTGCGCGAGCATGAGGTTTTTCCAACATTGCACGAGCTGCGGCAGGGGATACCGCTTCCCCGGCGCGTGAACGCCGTCTGCGTATCCGAGCTTGAGAACGATTTGCGGCTCGTTGAGCGTGATAAAGTGCCGCACGCGGCCTTTGAAATGCGCCGCCATCATCCCGGCAAATCGGGAGAAGCGCTCCGCTGTCTCGCGTTTCAGCCAGCCGCCGGTTTCCTCCAGCGTTTGGGGCAGCTCCCAGTGGTAGAGCGTCATCCACGGCGCAACGCCGTTTTCCAGACAGCAGTCCACCACGCGGTCGTAGTATCGGAGCCCCGCTTCATTCCACTGTCCGTCGCCGTTCGGGTCGACGCGCGCCCAACTCACAGAAAACCGATACGCGCGCAGACCGAGCCCGGCCAGAAGTTTAATGTCCTCGCGGAAGCGGTGATAGCCGTCGCAGGCGATCGCGCCATCCTCGCCGTTTGCGATCGCGCCGGGGCTGCGGCAGAACACGTCCCAGATGCTCTGCCCGCCGCCATCTGCGGCTGGATATCCTTCGGTCTGATAGGCGCTTGAGGCCGCGCCCCAGACAAAATCTTCGCGAAATCCCATCTTACGCACCCATCACGACGCGCACCGAAACGATGCTTCCGGGCTCGGCGGGCGCGATGAGATTGCCGTCTTGCCGCGTGCCGTTCACATACAGCGCCCGAACGCCGTGCTCGGCCCCATCCGGATTTTCGATCACGATGCGGTATTCCGCGCCGCGGAAGCGTCTCGTGAGCCGGATGATTTTCCATTCGGGCGGAATGCACGGGTCGATGCGAAGGCCATCTAATTCCGGGTGCACGCCTAAGATTGCCTGTGAAATGGACACAAACGTCCAGGCGGCCGTGCCGGTCAGCCAGCTGTTTTTTGCTTCGCCGAACGTCGGCGCGTCCTTGCCTGCGACCATCTGGCTGTAGACATAGGGCTCGGTGCGGTGAATGTCGCTGACCGGTTCGAGATAGGCCGGGCAGATCTTCCGGTAGGTCTCAAACGCGCGTGCGCCGTGGCCCAGGACGGCCTCTGCGCAGGTGATCCAGGGATTGTTGTGGCAGAAAATGCCCGCGTTCTCCTTGTATCCGGGGGGATACGAGCTGATTTCGCCGAGATTCAGATAATACTTCGTGTAAGCGGGCTGGTGAAGGACGATACCGAATTTGCTGTCGAGGCGTTTTTTGACGCTCTCGAGCGCTTTTGCCGCTTCGCCCGTTTCTTTGCCGATCCCGGCCATGACGCACATGCCCTGCGGCTCGATGAAGATCTGGCCTTCCGCGCATTGGCTGCTTCCAACGGGCGCGCCGAACGCGTCGTAGGCTCTGCGGAACCACGCGCCGTCCCAGCCTGCGTCTAAGACCGCTGCCTCCATAGAGGAAGCCGCCGCGTCCGCTTCCGCCGCTTCTTCCGCAAGGCCCAGATGGCGGCAAATCCCGGCATACGCCTTGCCGTATTTTACAAACATGCCTGCGATGAACACGGACTCCGCGACGGGCCCTTCGCTGGGGCCGGTGATCTGGAAGCTCTCGCCGGGATGTGCGGAGAAGCAGTTGAGGTTCAGGCAGTCGTTCCAGTCGGCGCGCCCGATGAGCGGCAGCTTGTGCGGCCCCAGATGCGTGAGGGTATAGCGGAAGCTGCGGCGCAGGTGCTCCATGAGGAACGCTGCGTTCTTTGCGTCGCAGTCAAATGTGACGCTTTCGTCCAGAATCGACCAGTCGCCTGTTTCGCGCAGGTATGCGTCTACACCGGCAATGAGCCAGAGGGGGTCGTCATTAAAGCCGCTGCCGACCGCTAAATTACCTTTTTTTGTGAGCGGCTGGTACTGATGGTACGCGCTGCCGTCCGGGAACTGCGTGGCGGCGATATCAAGAATACGCTCTCTCGCGCGCCCGGGAATGATATGGACGAAGCCAAGTATGTCCTGGCACGAATCCCGGAAGCCCATGCCGCGGCCCATGCCACTTTCAAAGTAGGAAGCGGAACGGCTCATGTTGAACGTGACCATGCACTGGTACTGGTTCCAGATGTTGACCATCCGGTCGACCTTTTCATCGCCGGTCTCGGCGTGGAAGTTCGAAAGAAGCCTGTCCCAGTATGCGCGCAGGGTGTCCATCGCCCCGTCAAATTGCGCCGGGGTGCAGTAGCGTTCGATCATGGCGTGCGCGCGCGTTTTGTTGATGACACCGGGGGCAGAGAATTTTTCATTCTCCGGGTTTTCGATGTAGCCGAGGCCGAAGAGAAGCTCTTGCTCCTCACCGGGCCGCAGACAAATCTGGAACTGCATCGCGCCGATCGGCGCCCAGCCGTGCGCAACGGAACCCGTGCAGCAGCCATTTTGAACGGCTTCGGGAAGCGCGGGCGAGCCGTATACGCCGACAAACGCGTCTCTCGCGGTATCGAAGCCGTCATACGAACGGTTCGACCAGAAGACGGCATAGTGATTCCGGCGCTCGCGGTACTCGGTTTTGTGGTAGATGGCATCCGGCTCGAGCTCGACCTCGCCGATGGAGAAGTTTCGCTGGAAGTTAGAGCCGTCGTCCATCGCGTCCCAGAGGCAGAACTCTACATATGGGAACACATCGAGCGTCTTTTCCGCGGCAGTTTCGTTTTTCAGCGTCAGCCGGATGAGCAGGCAGCTGTCGCCCTGCGGAACCAGCAGCGTCTGTGCAGCTGAAACACCGTTTTTCTGCCCCTCGATCACGCTGTAGCCGAGGCCGTGGCGGCAGGTATAGCGGTCCAGCTCCGTTTTCGCAGGCTGCCATCCGGGGTTCCAGACGGTATTGCCGTCTTTGATGTAGATATGGAACCCCTCCTGATCGAGCGGGCAATTATTGTAGCGGTAGCGTGTGAGCCTGCGCAGCCGCGCGTCGCGGTAGAAGCAGTAGCCGCCCGCAGTGTTGGACACGAGTGCGAAAAAGTCCTCGCTTCCCAGATAGTTGATCCACGGAAGCGGCGTGCGCGGGCTGGTGATCACGTATTCGCGTCTGTGATCGTCGAAGAAACCAAATTGCATCCAAAACCCCTCCTTTGCCGGAAGCGCGGGTTCGCTCCGGCGGAATCGAAATCGTTTAAGTCATCAATATGACAGAATCATAGCTTTACAATAGCGGCTTTTTGCGCAAAATGCAAGACGTATTTTGAATTTTCTGCGCCAAAAGTGATATTTTTTTCTTTTTCCAGCGGAGATTGCGGGAAGCAGAAACAGTTTCGGAAATGTTAAGCTGGCAAAAGCACTAAATTTACGTAAATTAACTGGGCAGAACAGCCAAACTTCGTGGAGAGCACCAAAAAACGAAAAAAATCCCTTGCATTTTTGCGGCAAATCCGCTATTTTGAAATTACGAAAACGATTAAGAAAACTTGCGGACGAAACGGAGGGGACGCAGCATGGTCTCTATGAAGGATATCGCGAAGGCCTGCGGCGTTTCGGTCGCGACGGTCAGCAAGGCGCTCTCCGGCCAGCCGGATATCGGCGAGCAGACGCGCGAGCTGATCTGCAAGACGGCGGAGAGCCTCGGCTATATGACAAACTCCGCCGCGAGGGCCCTCAAAACGAACCGTACTTACAATATTGGCGTTCTGTTCGTTGACGAGCGAAGAAGCGGCCTTGCGCATGAGTATTTTTCCGCCGTTCTGGAGAGCCTCAAGGTCGAAGCCGAGGCGAACGGGTACGACATTACGTTTATTAACCGCAACGTCGGCAAGAAGGCGACGACGTATTTGCAGCACTGCCAGTACCGGGGTGTCGACGGCGTGGTCATCGCCTGCGTCGATTTTGACGATCCGCAGGTCCTCGAGCTTGTCAATTCCCGGCTCCCGGTCGTGACGATCGACCACGTGTTCAACAATCGCGCTGCCGTCGTGTCCGATAACGTGCGCGGCATGGAAGAGCTGGTGCGCTATGTCTATTCCAAGGGCCATCGCCGCATCGCGTTCATCCACGGCGAGCGGACCTCTGTGACCGAAAACCGCCTGACGGGCTTTTACCGGGCGTGTGACGAGCTGGGGCTGGAGATCCCGGAGGAATACGTCCGCGAGGGCGTGTACCACGACCCCGACCGGTGCGCCGAGCTGACGCAGGAGCTTTTAACGCTCGACGTGCCGCCAACCTGTATTTTGATGCCGGACGATATTTCGAGCATCGGCGGCGGTAATGCCATCCGGCGCATGGGCCTCCGGCTCCCCGGAGACGTCAGTGCGGCGGGCTACGACGGCATTCAGCTCTCAAGCGTCATGAATCCGCCGCTCACTACTTACCGACAGGACACGCAGGCGCTTGGAAAAACCGCGGCGGCCAAGCTCATCGAGCTCATCGAAAAGCCGCGCACGGCGCTGGTCGACCGGATTTTAATCCCGGGAAGACTCGTGGAAGGCGCGTCTGTTCAAGCCATCGAGCCGCAGGAATAAGGTGATATCTGCTATTTGCAGAACACATAGATCGGTAACACTATCTACAATTTCAACAGGAGGAATTCACATGAAAAAGTATCTTGCACTGCTTCTGGCGGTTCTGATGCTCACAGCCATGTTTGCAGGCTGCGCCAGCAAGGAAACGACCACCGACACCCCCGCCGCTTCTACCGAAACGGCAGAGCCCACCAAGACTGAAGAGACCAAAACCGAAGAGCCGGCCGCCGAAGAAGCCCCCGCTTCCGAGGAAGGCAAGGTCTTCAACATCTACGCCTGGAACGAGGAGTTCAAGGGCTTCTTTGAGAAGTACTACACCGTTCCCGAGGGCGTGACTGTCAACTGGATCATCACCCCGAGTGCGGACGGTGCGTATCAGGATAAGCTCGACGAGGCGCTTCTCAATCAGGAGAGTGCTTCCGCCGACGACAAGGTCGACCTGTTCCTGGCCGAGGCGGACTACATTCTCAAGTACACGCAGTCTCCCGTCACGCAGGACATCACTGCTCTCGGCGTGACCGATTTCTCCAACACCTACGCCTACACCGTGCAGGCTGCGTCCGATGCTTCCGGCGTTGTCAAGGGCGTCTCCTTCCAGTGCTGCCCGGCAGCTCTCATCTACCGCCGCTCGATCGCCAAGGACGTTTTGGGCACTGATGATCCCGCCGAGGTGCAGGAAAAGCTCAACAGCTGGGAGAAGTTCAACGCCGTCGCAGCCGAGGCCAAGGCCAAGGGCTATCTGATGACTGCCTCCGAGGCTGCCACCTACCGCGTCTTCTCCAACAACGTCACTTCCCCGTGGGTTGACGAAAACAACAACCTCCAGATCGATTCCGCCATCCAGACCTGGATGCAGCAGGCCAAGGACTTCTCCGACAACGGCTACACGCAGGACTGCGACATCTGGTCCGACGAGTGCACCGCGCAGATGTTCAAAGACGGCAAGGCCATGTGCTACTTCGGGCCGGCCTGGTACTTCAACTTCTCCATGGGCAACGCGCAGGACGCGGAAAAGGGCTGCTTCGGCGACTGGGCGATCTGCGAAGGCCCGCAGGCGCACTTCTGGGGCGGCACGTGGCTCCTGGCGCCTGCCGGTACGGATAACCCCACCATGGTTGCCGACATCATGAACACCTTCATCAACAATGAAGAGGTCTGCACGAACCTTGTCAAGAACGAAGCGCAGTTCTCCAACAACCAGAAGGTCAACGAGCTCGTGGCGCAGGACGAGAGCTACGGCAGCGACTTCCTTGGTGGTCAGAACGACATTGCGCTCTTCTGCGATCTTGCCAAGAACATCAAGTTCGAGAACAACACGATTTATGACCAGCTTCTGAACGAAGGTCTCCAGGCCAACTGGAGAGAGTACTGCAAGGGCACCGTCACGGAGGACGAGGCGATGAGCAACTTCTATAAATACATCAACGAAAAGTATCCGACCATCGTCACGCCGTAAGTTCATACACACTCTTCCGGGGCAGGGCCGTTGCTCTGCCCCGGAAGGGCAATTCAGGCACAGTTTCGAACAGATCAAAGTTCGGCCTGCTGGAAACTGGGTCCGAAACAGAAAGGAGAGGTCTTATGCAGACGACAAAGGCACCGAAGCTCAAAACAAAACGCTCGAAGATCAGCTACGCGAAATGGGGCTATATTTTTATCGCGCCGTTCTTTCTGGCCTACGCGTTGTTCCATTTTGCGCCGCAGATACTGACGATCTACAACAGCTTTTTTGAAAACTACCGCGAGGGTCTGACGCAGGTGGGGCCGAATTTCGTTGGCCTGAAGAACTACATCACGCTCTTTACGCCCGATAAAAACGGCACGATCGACATTTTAAAATACGCGGGAAATACGATTGTGCTCTGGCTCGGCTGCGCGGTTCCGCAGGTTGTGATCTCTTTGATGCTTGCGTGCTTTTTTACAAGCTATCGCCTGAAAATCCGCGGCCAGCAGTTTTTCAAGACCGTGATCTACATGCCGAACCTCATCATGGCCTCGGCGTTCTCGATGCTCTTTTACATGCTGTTTTCAAACGTCGGTCCTGTCAATCAGCTGCTCACGCAGGCGGGATGGATCGACGCGCCGATCGACTTTTTCAACATCCGCTTCACCGTGCGGAGCTTAATTAGCCTCATGAACTTCCTCATGTGGTTCGGCAACACGACGATTTTACTGATGGCCGGCATCATGGGCATAGACCAGAGCCTTTTTGAGGCGGCGAACATTGACGGCGCAACGTCTTTGCAGGTCTTTTTCAAGGTGACGCTGCCGCTTCTGATGCCGATTTTAGTCTACACGGTCATCACGGCGCTCATCGGCGGCCTTCAGATGTTCGATGTGCCGCAGGTTTTGACGAACGGTCTCGGTACGCCGAACCGCAGCTCGACGACGCTTGTCATGTACCTCAATAATTACCTCAAGACAAGCAAAAACTATGGCATGTCCGGTGCGATCTCCGTCGTGATCTTCATCATCACGGGCCTTCTGAGCCTCGTGGTGTTCAAGTCGCTGACGAAGCAGGAAGAAAACTAAAGGGGGCACTTGCAATGAAGAAAAATTCCACAGACAGCCGCAAAGCAAGAGCCATGCTGACCCTCAGCCGGGTGCTTGTGTACGCGCTTCTGATTTTCCTCTCGATTTTGTGCCTGTTCTCGTTTTACATGTTGATCGTGAACGCCTCCCGGACGAACGCAGACCTGCAGGGCGGCTTCAAGGCGCTGCCGCAGGGGCATTTCCTCGAGAACCTCAAAAACGCGTGGAACGACAGCTCGATCAACATCCCGCGCGGTATGCTCAACAGCTTTGTGATTGCCGCCGCGACGGCGATCCTGTCCACCTACTTTTCCGCGCTGACCGCCTACGGCCTGCATGCCTACCAGTTTAAGCTCAAGCGCATCGCGTTCCTGTTTATCATGGCTGTCATGGTCATTCCAAAGCAGGTTTCCGCTGCAGGCTTTGTCCAGCTGTGCTACAAGCTGAAGCTGACGAACAGCTATCTGCCGCTGATTCTCCCCGGCATTGCTGCGCCGGTTGTGTTTTTCTACATGATTCAGTACATGAAGAGCGTCCTTCCGATGGAGATCGTCGAGGCTGCGCGCGTGGATGGCTCGGGCGAGTTTTTTACCTTCAACCGCATTGTGCTCCCCATGCTCAAGCCTGCCATTTCTGTGCAGCTGATCTTCACGTTCGTCGAGTCCTGGAACAACTACTTCCTGCCTGCGCTGCTTCTTGATAAGGCGGAAATGAAGACGGTTCCGATCATGATCGCGCAGCTGCGTGCGGCGGATTACTCGAAGTTTGACCTCGGCAAGGTGTATATGTTCATTCTGCTGGCGATTCTGCCGGTTCTGCTTGTGTACATCTTCCTCTCCCGCTATATCGTCAAGGGCGTCACCGCCGGCTCTGTCAAGGGCTGAGGCGCTGATTGCTGCCTAGGGTGTATCTGAAAACTCCCAACGCACCCGGACAGCGGGTCTTTTAGCGGTGCGCCGCGTCATTTTTCCTTGAAATACGTCAGTATTCCTGCAAAAAAATGTCTTGCGCAACGCAAAAATCCCTCGCTGCCGGTCACATCGTGAGTTTTCAGATACACCCTAAAACCCGCCCGCCCGCAGGATATTCCTGCGGGCGGGCATGTTACAGACTGCTTTTTTGGAGGATCAGAAAAGCCTCCCCGGGCAGCAAAAAGCACCCCATCTGCCGGACAGCATCGTCTGCTGGCTGACAAATAGGGTACTGCTGATTAACCTGTATGGAGAGGGATTTTTGTTCAGGCAAGCCGCTTTTCGAGCGCATCGATCCGCTCCGACTGCGAGCGTACAACCGCCTTCAGAAGCTGCATATCGTCCTCCAGCTCCTCGACCCGCGTCTTCGGCGCCATGGTTTCCAGAAGCGTCCGCTGGCCCTCTGCCAGAAGCTTGAGGCTCGGCATGATCGTATTTTCGATGATCACCTGCATATCATGTACAGCGCCGCGCCGCGCTTCGTCTGCCATCTCTGTCATGCGCGCGTCTATGCGCTTTTCCATTTCTGCGAGATACTGTAAATCTTTTTCATCTAACATTTTATCATCCCTCCTGCTTCTATTATACGCGCGATCCTACACTTGTCAATTGTAAAAAAGCGGGTTGCGCGGGAGGGCCGGGGTTGAAATTTTGCGGAAGTATGCTAAACTGCGGAGGGTGCGGGCCGATAGCAGAAGGCCACGAAGCACAGGAGCGCTTGGAAAGGATGCAGAGCAATGACAAAAATCTTATTCGTTTGCCACGGCAGTATCCTAAGAAGCCTCGAAAAAGCCTGTTATTTCAATGGGTTTCCTCGCTCAGATGGCGCTTACTACACCACAATTACACCATTTGTGAAAGAGCTTTGATGTGACAGATAAGAATAACAAGAAATACGATAAGACGGTTTTGATCCAATAACATAAAAATGGCACCATATTCAGTGCGAATACTGAATATGGTGCCATTTTAATATAGTCAGCATGAAGCCTCACTATATCAATCGAACAATACTTTTGGGGGTTATAATATTCTTTTCATGCTGATAATAGAGGTGTTGTCCACAGCATTTCTTGAATTTAATCCCACTACCGCATGAACATGGCTGGTTTCGTCCAACTTTTGTAATATCTTCACGCTCTCGCGTTTCAAGAATTGACTGAACCGAAAAACGCTGCAACGGTGGCAAGTGCAGGTCAAGAAACTTGACAAGCTTTGCAAATTTGTCTTCTTCGCTTCTATTATCGTCGCTCAGTTCAATCACACATCTTTTATCTTCTGGATGCGAGACTAAGCACACTGCCTGGAACTCTTGAATTTCGTCGATTACCTCTGTTGCAATTTCCCCATAATAGAGATTTCCTCGGATATGGGGGCAAGACGGAATTTGCATTGACTTACCACATATGCTGCAATGAGATTTACTTATTATGTACTCACTGCTTGCAAACAAAGTATATGGGTAGAGCGACTCATAGTCTTCCAGTAATTTATACAAATCCGGAAGTTCTTTGCGCCCGTCAATGTCTAAGAATTTTCCTGTGAATTTAATGCCATCGAGACAATCCTGAAGTATTGTCCAAGATGATCTATATTTTCGTGTTTCAAGCAATCCCAAATATGTGGATAGCGTACAAAATACTTGAAAATATGATTTATAGACAAACTGCGCGTTTGCTAATGGCTCATTTTTTGATGTGATTGCACGTTGCTGGATAGCGTCGAATAAGCATTGACATTCATCAAATTCCTTCTTAGGAGTGGTATAATCCCCTAAAGTGATACGTCTCTTCAAATTGCCCAACTTTGCACAAATTGTGGGTATTTCTGGGCAACTAACCTGTTCACAGAAATAGTCAAGCATCGTTATCATCGCTCCACATTTTGTTCAAGTCGATTTGTTCAAAGGCTTCTTTAAATGCTGTTGCATCACCCGAATAATGAAGACTTTTTTCTTTGGCTCCGTTTTTTACCAATAACGTAACATCAACTTTGGCGGGTTCTTCTTCTCTCCCTTTCAGTTTCTCCCAAATATAGTTGCTAATCAACCCTACCGCAAGTGGGAGAAGTACATTGGATGCAACCCATATAACGGGCATCCAAATGTCAAACGAATGAAGAGAGCGTATCTGGGCGGTTTCGTCCGATAGAATATCAAAAGTGTGTTCCGGCGACTCGATTCGGCAATATTTTAGAAAATCTACCGTTTCTTGCGCAAAATAATATCTCTGATCTTCGTATCGTGTTGGAACCGCCAGAAAATCGATTGTTTCCATTTTGGACTGCGTATTGGCAGAAATACTGTTTTTTGAATAATAATCAGAAAAATCGGCAGTTGCGTTTTGAATCTCAAAAGTATTTTTCATTGTTGCTCCTTTCGTTGTTTCATGCGAACCTACATACTTCATATTCTTCATTTGCGTTTCCGTTTCATATTTCCATGTGGCATCTGTGGTCGTGCTTTTCCACGCTGACTGATAGGATTTTTCATATACTTGGACTTTTTTAGAATCCCAATCAGCGAAACAAATTCTTCCTTCGTGAGGGCGTCATAGTCAAGGCCGATGGTCGCAAGGTATGCACGGATTTTCTTTTCCTCAGAACTGCCCTCGAAGTTCATTGCTTCCTGCAACTGCCCCTGCACGGTTGCAACAAGGGTTGTTTCATCCGCAGTCATGGTGTCAGGGCGATGCTCATTCCGAATGTCACGGAGAATATCTTTCAGATCGTCCGCAATCAGACTTCCGAAATATTCATCCTCTCTGATCTGTGCCACTTCCAGCGTCCGTAGGTGCAGGTCATTTTCCTCGCCGTCGTTTTTCATCAATGCCATCTGCCGGACGGCTTCCAGCACGGCGTTCATGTCGTTGACCCGCATATCCGCGATCCGGTCAACGT
>OFMQ01000923.1_pt1 | contig 17555 bp, 17 predicted proteins | sample 1541851 | NCBI WGS metagenome assembly OFMQ01 (sample SAMN04209227, study PRJEB22552) | human gut metagenome | biome: gut; material: feces | host: Homo sapiens | place: USA: Oklahoma | reverse complement strand
TCTTCTTTCAAGCACTCCGTATTACTGTCAGGACCGCAATGAGCGAACTGGTTGAAGACGGAGTGCTTGAAAGAAGACGGGGAAAGGGAACATTTGTCGCAACACCAAAGTCCCTGTATTCCGCAGATGATAGAATAGGCTTTACCCGCTCCTGTATGATCTCTGGAAAAGTACCCATGACAAAGCTTATTAGTCTTGAGGTACAGTTTCCAACGGAGAAAATAGCACGATTTCTTGAGCAGTCAGAACATGATGAGGTCATCTGTTCCCGCCGGCTTCGATACGTGGACGGGAATCCGGCTATGCTGGAAACCAATTACTATCCGATGTCGTACAAGTTTCTTTTTGAAGAGAATCTGAACAATTCCCTGTTTGATATTCTTGCGCGGCACAACATCGTCGTCGCGGACGGTTTGCGGACAATCGAAATCTGCGAGCCGACGCTTGAGGAAATGCATATTCTCAATATGAAAAGCCGAGGATCGCTTCTCCTGTTTAAGGATCGTCAGTTAGATGAAAAACGGCGGCCGCTTTTCTTTTCCAAGCAGCTTTACTGTACGGACAGAATGAAGTTTTACCTCTGAATCATTATGAACTGGTCTTCAATTTTGAACTGTTTATAAAAATTGAAGACCAGCTTTTTTTCTGTGGATTGTCAATGCTTATCGCTGGCTAAGTACACCGTCCGATCAGCAGCGGTTTCTTCCGCTTTCCTTTGGTTTATCTTACCATGTTCACGATTCATTTGGAAGTGGTGGTCTATTTCTTGGGGACCATTATACTCTGTGGGCCGAACTTCCTGAATCCTACGATGAGGTTAGCATTTACGTATACCGGCAAAAAATCTATGAGTATGTGTACACACGGTATAAGGATGTTGCGTGACAGCGCAGCCCACCGATCATCTGACCGGTGGGCTGCGCTGCATCTATTTTGTTAATCCAGCAACTCAAACCGTGATTCCCGCTATGTACCGAACCTCTATCTCATGCCCCACAGCAGTCCTGTCCTTACGCATGTAGTTCGCAGTTCGTATGGTACACATCTTCTTGACCATCTGGCCGCCGACGGAGCCGGCTTCACGGGAGGTGAGGTCGCCATTGTAGCCGTTCTTCAGGTTGACGCCAACCTCAGACGCTGCTTCCATCTTGAACTTGTCCATAGCCTCGCGAGCCTCGGGGATGTTGATGTTGTTGCTGTTTCGGTTCGTCATTTTGAATGTTCTCCTTCTTTCAATTGTGGAAAATCATTTGGTGATTTCCTCAGTCGTAGTTTGACCGGAACACAACAGCTTATGTCTGCCAAAGTCAGCCTCGGTTGGAAGACGAAGTTTTGCAAGTGAAATTGAAACAGTTTTGCGAAAAAAAGCAAAAACATGCGGACGCCCGTTTGAGCGCCCGCATGTTTTTTGTGAAAGAGAGGAGATTTGGTGAAAGCATTTATGAAGAAACAGATCAGCTGTTGCCTGTTTGCGGGATTTCCCGCTCACCAGCTTCCCTGTGACTATAGGATACTTTTTTTCGGGCTTTTGTTGGTGAACAGACTGTAAACGAACCATGAAGAATTCTTAAAAACCGTTCAAATTTAGAAAATGTCTAACGAAACCGCTTGGCATAGCCGCAGCGGCGGCAGAGTGGGTGCGATAGCTTCCGCGCGGAAAATCCGGAAAGAAGCGATTTCGCCGGCGTATCGTCCAGTATTTCCGGCAAATTCTGCGAAAAGAGATTTCCAAGCGCAATGTCGCCCTCATGGTCGAGGCAGCACGGGACGACTGTTCCGTCGGAGAGCACGGCGATTTGATCTTTCAGGGCGCGGCACGTGCCGCAATCGGACTGCTCTTCGAGCGATAGATCCGGCCAGTCGAATTTTTCGGCGTAGTGGACGAACACGCGGTCGCAGAGGCGAAAGCCCCATGTATTTCTGACCCACGGCTGGGGGAAAACGGCCTCGAGGGCTTCTAAAATCGAATCGTTCTGCGCGTTTTGCCCCCGCGTCGTCGCCGTCCAGGTTCCAGAGCCGAAGATCCACGAGCTTTCCCGCGTCGCCGGCCTTTTTTGCAAACGAAAAGCAGCCGGAAAGATAGGCCCTGAAGTCACCTGGAGCATTTGCTTCAAACGAGTGGAGGCTCACGTTGATCTTATAGAGTGCTGGCGAGGACAGAAGCACGGTTTCCTGCGCAGGGAGAAGCGTTCCGTTCGTTGTGATCACCACGCGAAACGAGAGCTCCCGGCAAATGTCCAGCAATCCCTCTAACTGCGGGTGCATCAGGGGTTCGCCCAGAACATGCAGGTATAAGTAGTCCGTATAGGGCCGGATTTTTTCTGCGAGCAGGCGAAATTCCGCTGGGCTCAGCGTGCGCGCGGGGCGCTTTGTCTTCGGGCAGAAGCTGCACGAGAGGTTGCAGCGGTTCGTGATCTCAAGATAGCATCTGGAAAAGCGCATGGCGGACTCCTTCCTGTGGCAGTTCTTATATTCTAGCACATGAGCGGCCGCTTGAACAGACGGGGGAGCTATGGTATACTGAGAAAAGAATTAGGAGGGCAGCAAAATGCGTAACAGAGAAAGAGGCCTATCGCTATTTTTTGCCATGCTGCTTGTTTGCGCCCTTTTTACCGGCTGCTCGGCAGGGAAAACGGAGACCGCAGAGCTTCGCGCATGGAATCTGGAGCACGTGGAACCGGAGTATTTGACGCAGTGGCCGGAGAACTCGTTGAAAATCGTTCCGCCGCAAGCGGGCGCGGTAGATTATGCGCGGGATGATACGGCTTCCGGCCGGTACGCGATTTTCTTCAAGGATATTTCATCGAAGGAATCCGAGCAATATGTAAAGGAACTGAAAGACAGCGGCTACGCGGAGCTGCATGCCAGCGCGAATGCGGTATCGGTGGGAGCAATGCTTGAGGGCGAGGACGCCTATTTGAGCGTTTCATACGCGGAAGGCGTGCTCGGCGTGGTCATAACCTTGAAAGAAGCTGCGAAGTCGGCATAAAGTCCGGTTCGGATGATTGCGCAGCTACCCCAACACTTGAATTTTTAGAGAAGGAGCGACTGTTATGGATTACGGCGCACGGGCAAAGGAAAATTTTCAGAGTGGCTACAGCTGCGCGCAGGCGGTATTTCTGGCCTGCACGGAGGATATGGGACTGGATACCGGGACGAGGGCGCGCATTGCTTCGTCCTTTGGCGGCGGCATGGGCGGCATGCGGCAGGTCTGCGGCGCGGTCAGCGGGATGCTGATGGCGCTGGGACTGCACCAGGGCTATACAGACCCCAAGGACAAGGCGGGCAAAGCGGCGCAGTATGAGGTCATTCGCGCGCTGGCAGACGAATTCAAGCGCGAGAACGGCTCAATCATCTGCCGGGAGCTTCTGGGGCTGGATGAAAACTGTCAGCCCAAGCCGCCGGAGGACCGCACGGCCGCATATTATGCCAAGCGCCCATGCGCAAAGCTTTGTCAGACGGCTGGAGAAATTTTTGAACGCTATGTGGCGGAGCATCCGGAAGATGGCCAATGATCTGGCGTGCGAACGGTGCGGTAAATGAATCGGATTTTGACAGGAGATGAACGAATGGAACGCATCAAACGCCTGAACTGGTATCAGAAAAGCATTTTAATCTTTATGCTCGCGATGGCACTGGTGTTCGCAGTGGTCTACCATATGACGATCGCGCGCGTGGGCATTTTGTATCAGGACGCGATCTTTGTTCCGGAGGAGAACGCCGGGGTTACCGTCTATTCCGCAAAAATCCGGGGTGAGCGGGCGGAGATTACCGTGTCGGAAGATCGGACCGTTGTCTTTCAGTGCGGAGAAAAAACATATGGCACCTATACCGTGAGGGAAGACCCGACCGCGCTGCCGGAGCTTGAGATTGGACGCGAGGGCATGACGGGCGTAGAGATCCGGGAAGGGGAGCAAATTCTGTTTCGCGGCGGCTTCTGGCAGACCGGCGAGGATTATTGGCTGTGCAACGAAGACGGGAGCATGGAGTTTTTCAAGATCCTATATACGACCGGCGATGGCGTTCAGAGAGACGCAGACGGCAACGTCGTCGACCCGCTTGAGCCCACGCTCTCCGATATCCTGCGGCTGGTCTATGGACCGGAGCTGACGCACAAGGGAACATGGCTCGCGTGGCTCGGCGCTGTGTTTATAAGCTTTTTGACGGCAGTTTCCATCTTGTACGCGGACGAACTGTTCCGTTGGGACCTGTCGTTCCAGATCCAAAACGCCGAAGCTGCCGAGCCGTCGGAGTGGGAGATGATGAAGCGCTACATCAGTTGGACAGTGTTTGTGATCGCGGCGCTGATCGTCTATTTTCTGGGCTTGCAGTAGTCCGTTTGCTGCGCTATCCTCAAAAGCGCACATCACACAAAAAACCGGAACGCGAAGCGTTCCGGTTTTTCGGTTATTCGGGTTTGCTTTCAGAATCGGTTGGCGCCTGCGGCGCGGGAGCTTCTTTTTTGGCATCGCGCCGGGCTTTCGTCTTGCGGATGATTTTCCGAACCAGAAGGAAGAGTGCGAAGACGATCAGGAGGAACAGCACCAATCCCGGCAGCATCAAAGCCAAGTCAATGCAGAAGTACTGAAGGCCGCGCACGAAGCTCCGCCAGCCGTCGGAGAACGCGCTCGAGAGCTTTTCGCCGAAGCTTCTTTGCACGGGAACAGTCGGCGTGTAAATTTCGACCTCCTGCAGGTTCAAGGTGATCGTCGAATAGGAGATTTGCAGATCAAGATTTTTGAGGTTTCGTTCGATGGATTCGAGCTCGTACCGGACGTCTGCCAGGCGCTGCTCGAGGGCGATGAGGCTTTCTACATCCTCGCTCTTTTCGAGCATCGAAAGGAGCCTTTCCTCCTGCGTGCGCAGAGACGAGAGCCGCGCCTCATAGTCTGTGTACTGCGAGGTCACGTTTTCGGCGTACCGGCTGATGGAGGTGACGTTTCCGATGCCCTCGGTCTGATGGAGGAACTCTTCAAAGCGGGCGGCGGGGACGCGGATGGTGTAATATGCCCAGCGGTTGATGACGCTTGTTGTGCCGTCGTCATTGTAGCGCGTGTCGCCGTTGATGTCCGAGCGCTCGATGAAGCCGCCGAAAGCTGTGATTTGCGCATCGAGCTTTGCGATGGCCGCGTCAAAGTCGGTCGTCTGGGCGGAGAGGTCTGCCGAGTAGATGATCTTGGAGGCAACGTCGGTCGAAGCGGCCTCGGGCGCGTCATCCTGCGTGACCTCGGTCGTCATGGAGAGCGCGCCGTCTTCGGATTTCATTTCCTCGAACTCGGCGGTTTCCTGCGTCGTCGAGGCGGGCTCCTCCATGGGTGCAGAGTCGTAGGCGGCGCTATTAGATACCGTGGCCGTTGTTGTTTCAGCGACGTATTTGCTGCTGGACGCGCAGGCGGTGAGGCTCAGCGCGAGGATGGTCAAAGCCAGCAGAACAGCAAGTAAACGGGTGTTCTTTTTCATGATCCTTGCTCCTTTCTTTTGTACGGGGATAGTGTTGAAGTTTGTTGGTCATCTATCCAGACGAGAAAACAGGGGAAGGGTTGCATGGTTTTTGAAAAATTTTCTTATTCCGAAAAATCCGGTTCTGTCAGAAATTCCGCCTCCGTGACCGAGAGCTCGTAGGCCGTGCGGGTGAAGCTCTCGCCGTCGATGACCTTGATGTAGTCCCGGCTTTGCAGGCGGCCGGTCACATGGAGCTTCGAGCCGGGAAGGGCGCTTGCTGCCTCCTGCGCGCTTCTGCCCCAGAGGATGCAGGGGATGTAGTCCGTGCGGCGGTACGGCCGGGGGACGGCCAGCATCACGTCGCAGATCTCCCGGCCGAGCGGCGTTCTGCGATAGATGGGCGCCTTGCAGACAGAGCCCGTGAGGCTCACGTCATTTTGCGCGGGCTGGTCGGTCGTCGTGAGCGTTTCAGCGTAGACCGAGATGATGAGCCGCCGGCCCTCCGGCGCGCGGTTATTGAACGAACGAACCTGCCCGGTGACGGCGATGCGCTCGCCGCGGAAGAGATCGGCCTCGTTCAGAACGTCCTCCGCCGCGAGCACGGGCAGAAGATCGACCGCGCCCGAGAGTCGTTCGACGCAGAGCGTCAGCCGGTAAAAGTTCCGGTCGTGGTTGGTGTGCGAGTATTCCGGCAGAGTATCCAGCGCGCCGGTGAGCGCAATGCGGTTGGCTGCGTTTTCCATTCTTCCACCTCATTTAGTTCGTATGGGAAACTATATGAGGGGCAGCGGTCGCTTATGCCGAAAACAAAAATCAGGGGTTCCGCTTGGCAGGCGCTTTGCGCGCGCGTCCGTTGGGCGATTTTCTGGCATTTGCGGCGGGCGCGGCGGATTTTTGCGGCTGGGCCTTTTTTGTGGGTGCGGACATTTTGGACGCATTTTGCTGCTTCGCGGGCTTTTTGGGCGCGGCAGATTTTGGCGGCTGCGCCGGTTTGCCGGTCTGCTTCGCGTTCGGCGCATGCTTGGAGGGCTGCTTGGAGGAGGCCTTCTTCTGCGGCGGTTTTTTCTCCGGTTGGCTGGATTTTTGTCCGGCGGATTCTCCCTTGCGCGGGCGGATGAGGCATTGAGGACCAAAACCGATCAGATCCTCTCTGTGCGCGAGTTCCAGCGCTTCATGCACGAGTTTGTAGTTCTTCGGGTCCTTGTACTGCATGAGCGCGCGCTGCATCGCCTTTTCGCGCGGGTCCTTCGGAACATAGACCGGCTGCATCGTCCGGGGATCTAAACCGGTGTAATACATGACGGTCGAAAGTGTTGAGGGCGTGGGGTAGAAGTCCTGTACCTGCTCGGGTTGGTGAGAAATATCACGCAGGTATTCTGCCAACGCGACCGCGTCCTTCATCGAACAGCCCGGATGCGACGACATGAGATAGGGAACCAGAAACTGGTTCATGCGCTCTTGTTTATTGAGCTCGGCGTATTTTTCCGCAAAGCGCAGATAGACGCTGTGACACGGTTTTCCCATCTTCTCCAGAACCGCGTCCGATACATGCTCCGGCGCGACCTTTAACTGCCCGGAAATGTGATAGCGCACGAGCTCTTTGAAAAACACATCTGAAGAATCGGCCAGAATGTAGTCAAAGCGCAGGCCGCTGCGGATGAAGACCTTCTTGACACCTGGAATCGCGCGGAGCTTGCGAAGAAGCGCAAGGTAGTCCGAGTGGTCGGCGACTAAATTCTTGCACGGCGAGGGGAACAGGCACTGCCGGTTCTGACATGCGCCGCGAGTCAGCTGTTTTTTGCACGCCGGCTGCCGGAAATCTGCCGTGGGGCCGCCGACGTCGTGGATGTAGCCCTTGAAATTGGCCTCGCGCGTCATGAGGCAGGCTTCCTTTAAAAGCGACGCGTGCGACCGGGACTGGATGATCCTGCCCTGATGGAACGTCAGCGCGCAGAAATTGCACGCGCCGAAGCAGCCCCGGCAGGACGTTAAGCTGAACTGAATCTCGGAAATCGCGGGCACGCCGCCGAGCGCTTCGTAGCTCGGGTGATATGTGCGGCAGTAGGGAAGATCGTAGACCGCGTCCATCTCCTGCTGCGAAAGCGGCTTTTGCGGCGGATTCTGGACGACAAATTCATGGTCAGAATAGGGCTCTAAGAGCCGCTTGGCCGAAAACGGGTCGGTGTTCTGGTACTGGAGATAAAAGCTTTCGGCGTATTTGCGTTTGCTTTTCTGAAGCTCAGGGTAGCTTGGGAGCTTTAAATACGATAGATTTTTGTCCGGCGCTTTGACTTTAAAAACCGTGCCGTCAATGTAGGTAATGTCGTGGACGTCCATCCCGTCGTTGAGCGTGTCGGCAATTTCAACGATGGCGCGCTCGCCCATGCCGTAGATAAGAAGATCGGCCTGCGCGTCGAGCAAAACAGAGCGTTTGAGCTTGTCTGACCAGTAGTCATAATGCGCGAGCCGCCGAAGGCTTGCCTCAATGCCGCCGATGATGATGGGGGCTTTTTTGTAGCGCTGACGGATCAGATTGCAGTAGACCGTCACGGCGTAGTCCGGGCGCTTTCCCATGAGGCCGCCGGGCGTGTATGCGTCAGTTTTCCGGTGGCGGCGGGAGACGGAATAGTGGTTCACCATCGAGTCCATGTTGCCGCCGCAGACCAGAAAGCCGAGCCGGGGCTCGCCCAAGATGGAGATGGAATCGGGATTTTTCCAGTCCGGCTGAGAGATGATGCCGACCTTGTAGCCGTGGGACTCCAGAACACGCGAGATGATCGCGTGCCCGAACGACGGATGGTCGACATATGCGTCGCCGACGACATAGACAAAGTCGCACTGCGTCCAGCCGCGGGATTTCATATCGGGTTTGTTGATGGGCAAAAATTCTGCCATAGGTGTCCTTTCTTTTTCGGTTGCCAACCGAAGGAGGGATTTTTTACTGCCGTCCGTGGCGGCAAGCGCCAGTTTAGTCTGGCAGAGACCTGCCAGCTGGTTCAATTCGACCCCACGCTTCTTAGCTGCGCAAAGAAGCGCCGTGTCGAGCCTCGGCGAAGAAGTTGCCCAAAGGAAACCCTTCGAAAGGGTTTTCTCTGGACTCTTTCGGAAACAAAAGGGCCGCGGCCCTTTTGAGATCCCGGGAGTTCCAGATTTGCATTGCCTTTCCAATGGGGCAATCTTCTACGTATTTTGGAAGCACTCTCTTTCTGGCATGCAAGTACCTACTGGCATGTAAAAAGTCTGACGATTTTACTGCCGAGCAGCAAATTTGGAAGACTTGTCCGCCGCAAGGCATTTTTGCTCTGCAAAAATCCTTGCGGGGCGGGCTGCAATGGGGGACGGGGGACCTCATCGCAGAGAACGCAGCCCCCGCGCAAAGAAATTTTCAGAGAAAATTTGCTTTGCGCCGAGCTGGGTCTACCAAGTTTGTCGTACCCCTCGACTAGAGAGTACTCAAAAGTACGTGAGCACGCTCGATTGGTACAACCAGCCGTACCGGGCAGCCTGGGGTGCCAGAGGGGCCGCTGCCCCTCTGTTTCCGAAAGAGTCCAGAGAAAACCCTTTTGAAGGGTTTTCTTTGGGCAACTTCTTCTTGACGGCCGACGCCGTTCTTCTTTGCGCAGCTAAGAAGAATTCCGATAGCCGTTGGCGGCTTTGCCGCCTTACGGATATGGGATGCAGAGCTGGGGTCGGAAAATGGACCAGCTGGCAGGTCTCTGCCAGAATTACCCTGGCGCTTGCGCCACGGTAAGAAAAAACAAATTTCATATAAAAAACCTATTAGGAGATAAAAAATTATGTGGTTTTGGCTTGCAATCATTGCCCTCCTCTGCTGGAGCGGCTCGGATCTTTTTTCAAAAATCGGCTGCTGCGACGCGTCTGATAAAAACGCGCACCTCAAGATGGTGGTTGCTGTCGGCGTTGTGATGGGACTGCACGCGGCGTATGAGATCTTCATCGGCGGCACGGTCGTGACGTGGAACGTCATCTGGACATATCTGCCTGTTTCGCTTCTTTACATCTCGTCGATGACGCTCGGCTATATGGGACTTCGGTACATTGAGCTCTCGATCTCTTCCCCGATCTGCAATTCGTCCGGCGCGTTAGTGGCGGTTCTGTGCCTCATCACGGGAACGCTCGACGAGTCGATTCAGGGCGGCATGCGTCTTGCCGTCATCGGTGCGGTGGCGCTCGTCTGCATCGGCGTGATCGGTCTTGGCGTTGTGGAGTCGCGCGAGGACGACGAGCTGCGCCGGGCGCGGCAGGAGGCGTCTAACTACCGGTACGCAAAGTCGTGGCTCGCCATCTGCCTGCCGGTCGCGTACTGCCTGCTGGACGCAGCGGGGACGTTCGCGGACTCGTTGGTGCTTGAGACGCTCGACGAGGATGCAGCGAATTGCGCGTATGAGCTGACGTTTCTGTTTGCGGCGGTTTGCAGCTTCGCTTACGTGAAATTCGTCAAAAAAGACAAGTTCATTCCGAAGATGGAAGCGCCCAAGTACATTGGCGCGGCGTTTGAGACGGCGGGACAGTTTGCCTATATTTACGCCATCGGCGATCAGGCGCACGTTGCCTTGGCCGCGCCCATTATCTCGGCCTACTGCGTCGCGTCCGTCGTCTGGAGCCGGATCTTCCTCAAGGAAAAGCTCTCTTGGAAGCATTACGCGATGATCACGCTGGTCGTGGCCGGTATCGTGATGCTCGGCGTTTTCGACATCTGAGGCCGGATTCTGACAGTTTATACAAAACGAACAAACCGCTGGCAGGAACCAGCGGTTTCTTCATGCAACATTACTTCTTTACATTACCTCGTTAGTATGGTAAAGTATCACCATGATAAACAAATAGTTCGCCAGAACGAAACGAACCAAACAGGAGGAACAAACCATGAAAAAGATCATCGCTTTGCTGCTGGCCTGCATGATGCTCATCGCCTGCACTGCATGTGCCGCCAAGACCGAACCCGCAGCTCCCGCTGAGGACGCTGCAAGCACCGAAACCGCTCCGGCCGAAACGCCCGCCGCAGAAGAAGCAGCCGAAGAGGCTCCCGCTGCTGAAGAAGCCGCTGCCTCCGACAGCGATCTTGCCTACATCCAGGCAAACGGCAAGCTGGTCGTCGGCATCACCGACTTCGCCCCGATGGACTATCAGGACGAAAACGGCGAATGGATCGGCTTTGACGCGGACATGGCCAAGGCCTTTGCAAAGAGCCTCGGCGTGGAAGCGGAATTCGTTGAGATCGACTGGGACAACAAGATCATGGAGCTCGGCGCCAAGACCATCGACTGCGTCTGGAACGGCATGACCCTCACCGACGAAGTCACCAGTGCCATGGCCTGCTCGAACGCATACTGCAACAACTCTCAGGTTGTCGTGGTTCCGGCCGACAAGGCGGCGGATTACCAGAGCGTCGACGCTTGCAGCAGCCTCAACTTCGCAGTCGAATCCGGCTCCGCCGGCAAGGCTGAGGTCGAAAAGCTGGGCTACAGCTTCACCGAGGTCAAAGATCAGGCCACCGCTCTTATGGAAGTTGCAGCAGGCACCGCGGACGCGGCAGTCATCGACTCTCTGATGGCGGGCGCAATGGTCGGCGAAGGCACCGGCTATGACAGCCTTACCTACACCGTCAGCCTCAACGCCGAAGAGGGCGAGCAGTACGGCGTCGGCTTCCGTCAGGGCTCTGACCTCGCGGCCATGCTCAACAGCTTCTTCGCAGCTTCCTATGCGGACGGCTCGATGCTCGAGTGCGCCGAGACCTACGGCATCCAGGCCGCGCTCATCGCGCAGTAATCGCGAACAAAACATCTCATCCATTCGGTGATTCTCCAATTCCCCGGTGCGCATCGCGCATCGGGGAAGCACCGCGCTTCGGCGCATGTCTGGCGATTGCCCGCAAATAGAACGATTTAAGGTAGGATTTTCCCATGACGACGTTTTCTGAGCAGTTTCCCATCGTCTTTCAGGCGCTGAACACAGGCTTTTTGCAGACGCTCAAGCTCTTTGCCATCACGCTTATCGGCGCGATCCCGCTGGGCCTGATCATCGCCTTCGGCTCCATGAGCAACTGGGCGGCCTTCGGCTTTCTGCGGCCGGCCGTATTAAAGCATGTCAATCTGCGCGAGCTCACCTGGTGGCAGAAGGTGCAGGTCTGGTTCGTGACGGATTTTAAGCCCGTGCGGTTACTTACCCGGCTTGTCATCTGGGTCGTGCGCGGCACGCCGCTGATGCTCCAGCTGCTGGTGATCTACTATTTTCCGGGGTTAGTCTGGAAAAACAACATCTGGGGCAGCGGTGAGACGGGGCGCTTTGTCGCCTCGAGTGTGGCGTTCGTGTTTAACTACGCCTGCTATTTCTCGGAAATTTACCGCGGCGGCATTCAGGGCGTCCCCAAGGGGCAGCAGGAGGCCGGTCAGGTGCTCGGCATGACGAAGAGCCAGATTTTCTTTCAGGTGACGCTTCTTCAGATGGTCAAGAAAATTGTTCCGCCGATGTCGAACGAAATTATTACCCTTGTCAAGGATACGTCGCTTTCCCGCATCATCGCCTTGCAGGAGGTCATCTGGGCAGGGCAGGCGTTCATGAAGGGCTCGCAGGGCATTTCGGGCGCGATCTGGCCGCTGTTCTTCACGGGCGTTTATTATCTCATTTTCTCCGGCATTCTCACGCTTCTGCTCGGCTGGGCGGAGCGGAAGCTCGACTACTTCAAGGCGTAAGGAGGCGCGACATGGCTGTATTGGATGTAAAGGGTATCTGCAAAACCTTTGATAAGAACACCGTCGTGCTGCGCGGCATTGACTTTTCCCTAGAGAAGGGTGAGTCCGTCGCGATCATCGGCTCGTCCGGCAGCGGCAAGACGACGCTTCTTCGCTGCCTCAACTTCCTGACGACGCCCGACGAGGGGAAAATTCTCGTGAACGGCGAGACGCTCTTTGACGCGGACGACCCTGCCACGCAAAAAGAGAGCGAGATTCGCAGAAAGCGGCTGCATTTCGGGCTGGTGTTCCAGAACTTCAACCTTTTCCCGCAGTATACGGCGCTGCAAAACGTGATGCTCGCGAGCGAGCTTCTTGCCAAGGAGCAGCCCGATTACCACGCGCACAAAAAAGAACTCCACGAGGAGATCCGGCAGAACGCGGAGAAGTTACTCAAAGATGTGGGCCTCGGCGAAAAAATGAACCTCTATCCCCATCAGCTCTCCGGCGGACAGCAGCAGCGGGTCGCAATTGCGCGCGCGTTGGCGCTCAAACCCGACATTCTCTGCTTCGATGAGCCGACGTCCGCGCTCGACCCCGAGCTTACGGGCGAGGTGCTGCGCGTCATCCGGTCGCTCGCTGAGCAGAAGATGACGATGATCATTGTGACGCACGAGATGGCGTTTGCCCGAGACGTGGCCGACCGGGTCATTTTCATGGACGGCGGCGTGATCGTCGAACAGGGTGCGTCTCACCAGGTCATCGAGCACCCTACGCAGGAGCGCACACGCCAGTTTTTGTCACGGTATGCAGAAAACTGACGCATAATATACAAGAACAAACAATATGCAGTCTCTCGGATTATTCCGGAAGACTGCATATTTTTCGTATATATGCGCGAATTATTAAGTTTGTACAAATAAATACAAATGTGAGATGGAAGATCGTGCAGAATCCCATGCAAAAAAGACTTGATATTTATGCACTAAGTACGTATAATGATGACATCAAAAACAACCACACGATTTATGGAGGAAGAGAATATGAAAAAGATCATCGCATTGCTTCTGAGCATCCTCATGGTTTGCTCCCTGGCTGCCTGCGCGTCCAAGCAGGACACAGCGGCCGCAACCGAAACCGCATCCACCGAGACGGCTGCAAGCAGCAGCGAAGAGAAGACGCTTACCATGGCGACGAACGTTGCCTTCCCGCCGTATGAGTTCTACGAGAACGAAAAGCCCGCCGGTATCGACGTGGAAATCGCGACGGCCATCTGCGAAAAGCTCGGCTACAAGCTGGACATCATGGACATTGAGTTCGGCGCGATCTTAGGCGCTGTCTCGAGCGGCAAGGCAGACTTCACCATGGCGGGCCTCACCGTCACCGACGAGCGCAAGCAGTCGGTCGACTTCTCCTCGAGCTACGCGACCGGCATTCAGTCCATCGTTGTAAAAGAAGATTCCCCGATCACCTCCGTTGACGACCTTTACGCCGACGGCGCGGACTACCAGATCGGCGTCCAGCAGGACACCACGGGCGATATCTACTGCTCGGACGACTTCGGCGACGATCATGTGCAGCGGTTCAACAAGGGTGCGGACGCTGTTGCGGCGCTCGTCTCCGGGAAGTTAGATTGCGTTGTTATCGACAATGAGCCGGCTAAATCCTTCGTCGCAGCCAACGATGGCCTCAAGGTTCTCGATACCGCCTACGCGGTCGAGGATTACGCGGCGGCCTTTGCAAAGGGCAGCGAGCTGACGGAGCCCTTTAACAAGGCGCTGGAAGAGCTGATTGCCGACGGCACGGTGCAGAAGATCGTCGACAAGTACATTTCCGCAGACTAAGATTTTAGGTCGCGGCACAGCGGGGGAGACGCGCAGTTTCCTCCGCGCGCCCGCATGAAAGGAGGCCGTGGCTTTGAACGAGTGGTTTGCAAAGCTCCAGGCAGAGTTTATTCTGAACTTCGTAGAAGATAACCGGTGGAAATACCTCGTGACCGGTCTTGGAAATACGCTGAAAATCACGCTCGCTGCGGTGCTGCTCGGCATTGTCATCGGCACGCTGGTCGCCATCATCCGCTCGACGTGGGATCAAAACGCGGACAGGATGCGTCCGGGCGCGGGAAAGACGCTTCTTCACATCGGAGATATCCTCTGTAAAATTTATCTGACCGTCATCCGCGGCACGCCGGTCGTGGTGCAGCTGATGATCATGTTCTACATCATTTTTGCAACGTCCAGAAACGGCGTGGGCGTGGCGATGCTGGCCTTCGGCGTGAACTCGGGCGCATATGTGGCCGAGCTCATCCGCGGCGGCATTATGGCCATCGACAAGGGGCAGTTGGAGGCCGGACGGTCTCTTGGCTTCGACTACGTGCAGACGATGCGATTTATCATCGTACCGCAGGCGCTCAAAAACGTGCTCCCGGCGCTTGCCAACGAGTTTATCGTGCTCTTAAAGGAAACGTCCGTTGCGGGCTATGTTGCGGTGACGGACCTTACCAAGGGCGGCGATATCATCCGGGGCCGAACATTCTCGGCGTTCATGCCGCTCATTGTGGTGGCGCTCATCTACCTCGTGATGGTCGTGTTCTTTACATGGCTGGTCGGGAAATTGGAGAGGAGGCTTCGCAGCAGTGACCACTGACGTTCTGATTCAGGTAACAGACCTTCAAAAGCACTTCAAGGGCGGCAAGCAGACGCAGGACGAAAAGATCCGGGCGTTAGACGGTGTGTCGGCGGAAATTCACAAGGGCGAGGTCGTCGTTGTGATCGGCCCTTCCGGCAGCGGCAAGTCGACGTTCCTGCGCTGCCTCAACCTTCTCGAGCTTCCGACGGGCGGGCAGATCCTCTTCGACGGTGTGGATATCACCGACAAGAACTGCAATATTAACCTCCACCGCCAGAAGATGGGCATGGTGTTTCAGCATTTCAACCTCTTCCCGCATATGACGATCCTCAAAAACATGACGATCGCGCCCATGCAGCTGCTGCACAAATCAAAAGAGGAAGCGGAAAAGACGGCGCTGGAGCTTTTGGGCCGTGTCGGGCTTGCAGACCGCGCAAACGCTTACCCCAGCCAGCTCTCCGGCGGACAGAAGCAGCGTGTCGCCATCGTCCGCGCCCTTGCCATGCAGCCCGAGGTCATGCTCTTCGACGAGCCGACGAGCGCGCTTGACCCCGAGATGGTGGGCGAGGTGTTAGAGGTTATGCAGGAGCTTGCGAAGTCCGGTATGACGATGGTCGTCGTGACGCATGAGATGGGCTTTGCCCGCGAGGTTGCCGACCGCGTGCTCTTCATGGCCGACGGCAAGCTTCTCGAAGAGGGTACGCCCGATGAAATTTTTACGCATCCCAAAAGCGAAAGACTACAGGACTTCCTCGCGAAGGTCCTCTGAGAATAAGAATCCCTGTCCGGCAAAACCGGGCAGGGAGTTTTTGCATATATTTGATGATTTGATATGACCCCATGGCACGCCCTTACGGGATTTCTGAAATTTTTCCGTCTCTGCGTAGGGGGCGATGCCCACATCGCCCCATTGGGAAGTTGCGGATTCGCCGGAGATTTCCGTAAAAACGGTGCGTTCCGCCGGGTCGATGTGGGCATTGCCCCCTACGAACATTCCGGAAAACGAATAAAACCTGATACTCAAAAGAGGCTGATATGTGACAGCACGTGCTTTTTCGTGCGGCTCTGCGACTCGATGAGCTTTAGTCTTAACACGGCGGCCGTGCGGTCATCGGGCATCGCGTCCTCGCTGCTTCCGACCACACCGGCGGCAAGCTCCCGCACCGGAAGCTCCCCACAGCTTTGCAGGTACCGCTCGGCCATCGCCGTATCTACGCCATCGCTGGTGAGAATCAAGGACTCTCCGCGCTGCAAAGATACCCGGATGCACGCGGGGCCGTAGCTCCGACCCACGCCGAGCCCCGGAGGCGGCAGGGGAGAGCCTAGCGTCTGAAGCGTCCGGCCGAATTTTAGAAACGATGGGGCCGCGCCCCATTTGTGCAAAAAACCTTCGGCCGAGACAAGGCTCACCTGCAAAAGATCGATCGCGGAAAAGCCGCCGCCGTCTCGCAGGATGTAAAGGCCGTTGATCGTCTGCATCGCGTCGTGCGCCTCTAAGCCCGATTCAATGAGCTCTTTGAGAAGCGCGCTTGTACCCATAGCTTCGTCTCGCGCCTCCTCGCCCGAGCCCATGCCGTCGCACAGAAGCAGGTAATACCATTCGCCCACGCGGAAGCTTGCGCCGTAGTCGCCGGAGATGCTTGACCCGCGAAGACCCGTCGCCCGGAAGCCAAGCTCCGGAGCATACGCATCGGGTTCTGTCTGGCCGGGAGCGCGCTCGCTGAGGCTTTGCAGAAGGCGGGAGAGGACCCGGTACTGGTCGCAGAGGATCTGGCGGCTCTCCGCGAGGCGCGACTGGTACTGCACTTTGGCAAGCTGTGTAGAGAGTGCATCGTTGACCGCGCGCAGGAAGCTGTCAATGTGGCAGCAGCGGGCTAAAAACAGCGGCGGCAGATCGTCGCGCTTGGCTTCTCCCCGGCGCAAGATCCCACGCGAGGCGCGGCTGAGCAGGCGGAAGGTTTCCTGCGCGTTCTGCTCCCAGCAGACGCTCCACTTGGCGCACGAACGGCAGACCTCTTCGGCGGCCTTGTCAAAAACTGCGGCACTCTGTGGCTCCAACCCGCTGGTACACCCGCGCTGCAAATCCGTTGCAAGCGACCATAAAGCGCCCGATGCTGCCGTGAGTGCCTTTTCCCGCGCCGCGTCGAGCGGCAAATCGCGCGCGGCAAGAAACGGCTGGACAGGCTTCCACAAAATGAGGCCCAGCACCGTCCCCAGAAAAACACCGGGCGGGAACATCGTCTGCCCCGCGCCAAAGAGAAACGACGAAAGGGCCAGCACGAGAAAATAGACGCACGCGCGCAAAGCAGCAAAGCGGGGCTTTAGATAGTGGCACGTGAGCGCGGCCAGAAACAGCATCGCGCCCGCGCTGTAGCCCGGCCGGAAGCTCAGGTCTAAGGCAACTGCGCACACGCCCGAGGCCAGCCAGAATTCCCGTGTCCCGCTGCACAAAAACACCGCGCAGCCGGATAAAATCACGCTGAGCGGCAATCCCGGCAGGAGCAGGAGCCTGCTTCCGCTGAGAAGAAGCCCGAAGCCCAGCGCCGCAATGCTCTCCGCGCGTTTTTCGGACAGGCCCGCGAAAAGATACGTGCACAGGCAGACGAGCGCGGATTTTCCTGCAAAGATGCAGATGGCCTTCGTGTGGACCGGGGCGCTCAGGAGAAAAATGAGCGCCGTCAGCGCGTAGATGCCGGACGAGAGCAGCGGAAAGAACCACCGGCGCGAGGGTGGAATTACGTCATGGAACAGACACGACGCGGCCAGGATCAGAAACCCCGCCGCGACCGGCTC
>OFMQ01000905.1_pt1 | contig 17848 bp, 15 predicted proteins | sample 1541851 | NCBI WGS metagenome assembly OFMQ01 (sample SAMN04209227, study PRJEB22552) | human gut metagenome | biome: gut; material: feces | host: Homo sapiens | place: USA: Oklahoma | reverse complement strand
GGCAGGACGATGTATGATATTTCCAACAACAACAGGCTCATGAGCGCTTCCGGCGTGGACGGCATCAAGGCGGGCACATCCCGCGCCGCCGGCTCCTGCCTGCTGCTCAGCGTGACGCGCAACGCTATTTCCCGCCGGAGCCCCCAAACGGGGACGGAGGTGATTTATCCGCAGCGCATGATTATTGCGGTGCTTGGTTCTGCGAGCCGCTATTCCCTCGCCAGGGAGATGATGAACACTGGCTGGCGCGTTTGGGAAAACTGGCAGGCTTCCGGCATGGATATGAAGGACCCCAAGGAATTTGTCCAGCTTCCTGTGAAATCTGCTCCACAAAGGAGATAGGAAGTAGACGGGGAAGGATTTTTCTGCTATAAGGAACGCCGAATATGAACATCGGTGTTTTGAATAGCGGGGGTGACTCCCCCGGGTTGAATGCAGTTATTGAAGGTGTTGTGGGCGCGGCTTCCCGTCGCGGCTGGAACGTTGTGGGTTTTTACGACGGTTTTGAAGGGCTTTTGTCCGAGGAAGGGGACGAACGGTTTGAATGGCTGACCCCTGCCGCCTGCCGCGGATTGCGAGCCAAGGGGGGCACCATTCTGGGAACCGTGAATAAAGGCAACTTTGCCATCAAGGTGGGCGTGGACCAAAAGGGGGCTATCGAACCCGCAGTGCTGGAAAAAACGAAGGCCACTGTCCGCCGGCTGGGGCTGGATGCCCTGATCGTCGTGGGCGGAGACGGCTCCCAGTCCACGGCTCTTTTGCTTTCCGAGATAGGGCTCCCCGTAGTTGGCGTGCCCAAAACCATTGATAATGACCTGGGCGCAACCGATGTCACTTTTGGCTTCTACAGCGCCGTTTCCATTGTTTCCGAGTCTTTGGACCGTCTGGAAACCACCGCGAACGCGCACCAGCGCATGATGGTGGTGGAAGTGATGGGTCGGCATGCGGGATGGATTGCCTTGGAAGGCGGCATCGCAGGGAGTGCTGATGTTATTCTTCTGCCGGAAATTCCTTTTTCCCTTGAAAACGTGGTGGAATGCATCAAGGCGCGCAAGGCTGCCGGGCAGCGGGAAATCCTGGTAGTGGTATCTGAAGGGGCCCGTCTGGCGGACGAACTGGTATTGCTGGATGAAAAGACCCAGGGGGAAGTTCGCCTGGGAGGCATCGGCAAGGTGATTGCCAAGAAACTGGAAGAAGCTACTGGGATTGAAACTCGCTCCTGCGTGCTGGGCCATATCCAGCGCGGCGGTTCTCCCTGTTCCTATGACCGGATTCTGGGAACGCGGTTCGGCAGTTATGCCGTGGAACTGGTGGAAAAGCGCCAGTTCAGCTGCATGGTTGCTCTCCGTGGGACGCAGATGACTGCCGTACCCATTGAGGAAGCTGTGAAAACCTTGAAGCTGGTGGATCCCGATTGCCAGCTGGTGCGCACGGCCCGCGATTTAGGCGTATGCTTCGGGGACTGACGTTCTCCGTCTGAGTCACGGGAAATTGATTGTACCCGATAGGGTTTTGATTGCCTTTCAACCGTATCCTGGAATCAGGATACGGTCATTTTTTGCGGAAGCACGCCGTATTCATTGGGGCCTGGCGAGCTTTTAAGAAGCATCATGGACAGGAAGAGGATGGAAAGCAAATCCATCAGGCTGGACACCATTCCCAGGTAGTCCAGATAGGGGGCCATATCTTCCGGTACCAGGCGCAGCAGGAAAATCAGCAGGAAAGTGACGATGAAAATAAGAATGGGAATCAGGATGAATTTTCCGCTCAGATTGCTGTCATGCAGGCGGCGCACGGCGACCGGCAGATTGAAGAGGATATTGAGCCCCGCCACGGCTGCCAGAAGCTCCAGGGAAAGCATGCTCAGCTCTCCGGATTGGTAGAAAAAGTAAAAGGTGGGATTGAAGCAGGAGTGAGCCAGCAGGATTAGAGCGTCTTGCGGATGGGCGGCATATAACAGGATTTGGAGGGAAGGAGAGACATAAAAACCCGCCGGCTGGCTGTCAACGTCTATCATGCTGTAGCCCAGCGGAAGGAACAGGAGGACGGAAAGGAGGAAAAAGGACCAGAATTCCGTCCGGGACGCGCGGCCTGCCACCGTATTCAATTTCCGCAGGCTGATGAGCCAGTAAAGGTAAAACGGAGTCAATGGCTGTTTTTTCAGTTCTCCGGCAGGGGAATCAGCCGGTTGGGGCTCCGGACGGCGGCTGTATTTGTTGCCGTCCGCCTTGCTTTCTCCCAGTGTCAGATAAAAAAAGATCAGATGCCCCAGCCCGAAGGGAATGAAAAGGGAAAAAAGCCAGAGTCCGCTCCTGCCAGTATCATGCAGGCGTCTGAACGCGGCTGATATGCTTGGGATGAACAACACCGCCCACAAGAGGATGGTTAAAGCGTCTCCGTAGATGCTCAGTCTTGTATCAGGGATGTGCAGCCAGTCCGTCAGGATATACCCCGCCAGGGCTGGAATCAACGCCAGGAGGGGAAGAGCCATGAACCACCAGAATTCCGCACGGGAAGCGCAGCCCCGAAAGTCCGCATAATGACGAAAACCTTTTTTCCAGCAGGAGAGGGGAGAAGGGAGGGAAGATGCCTGCGTGGAGGTTGGAGGAACGGAGGAAACAGCAGGAGAAGCAGGAGAAGCAGGAGAAGCAGGAGATTCCGGCATGGATGAGAAGGGGGTTTCCGTTTAGACTCCCTGATGCCGGGGAATGCTCAATGCGTCTGTGCCCAGGACATGGAAATTTTCCTCCTGCAGCCGGTTCAGATCAGGACAATCGCCATCAGCAGCATTCCGGCGATGATGCCCATGATGGAAATGTGATGGTGCCCCCAGCGTTCCGCCATGGGCAGCAGTTCGTCAAAGGAGATGAAAACCATAATGCCCGCGACGGAGGCAAAGAGAACCGCAAGTACGGTAGGTGTGAGGAAGTGGAACAGGAAGAACATGGCGATGGCTGCGCCCACCGGTTCAGCCAGACCGGAGAGAAAGGAATAAAAGAGGGCCTTTTTACGGCTGCCTGTGCCGTTCGCTTACCGTTTCTGGTCTGTAACATGTACAGCTTACCATGCTCAACGGTGAACTCCATATCCTGCATATCTCTGTAGTGATCTTCCAGAGTCTTACATACTTCCTGGAACTGAGCAAATGCCTCAGGGAATTTATCAGCCATCTCAGCGATCTTCATAGGTGTACGAACACCTGCAACTACGTCCTCGCCCTGTGCGTTGATAAGGAATTCACCCATCAACTTGTTTTCGCCTGTAGCAGGGTCACGAGTGAATGCAACACCTGTACCTGACTGGTTGTTAAGGTTACCGAATACCATAGGCATTACGTTAACTGCAGTACCCCATGAATAGGGGATATCGTTATCACGACGATATACGTTTGCACGAGGGTTGTCCCATGAACGGAATACAGCCTCGATAGCAAGCTTGAGCTGGTCAACAGGGTCTGACGGGAAGTCAGAGCCAAGCTGCTTCTTATATTCATCCTTGAACTGATGAGCAAGTTCCTTAAGGTCAGCGGCAGTAAGCTCAACGTCATACTGAACGCCCTTTGCTTCTTTCATCTTGTCGATAAGCTGTTCAAAATACTTCTTACCAACTTCCATAACTACATCAGAGAACATCTGGATGAATCTTCTGTATGAGTCATATACGAAACGCTCGAAAGCAGGGTCATCGTTACCTGCAATCATAGTTGCAACAACTTCGTCGTTAAGACCGAGGTTGAGGATAGTATCCATCATACCAGGCATAGATGCTCTTGCACCTGAACGAACAGATACGAGAAGAGGATTCTTTAAATCGCCGAACTTCTTGCCGTTGATTTCTTCCATCTTCTTAACGCCTTCCATAACCTGAGCCATGATTTCGTCATTGATTTTGCGACCGTCTTCATAATACTGAGTACAAGCTTCGGTTGTAACAGTGAAACCCTGAGGTACAGGAAGACCGATTTTAGTCATCTCTGCAAGGTTTGCACCCTTACCGCCAAGCAAGTTACGCATTGTCATGTCGCCTTCTTCAAACATGTAAACCCACTTGTTTGCCATTTGAGTTACCTCCTAAAAAATATTATAGCTTTATTATTCTTATACTCTCAATCAAGGCCAAAAATCCACTTTAGGACCAAACAATTCTTGCCTCTACAGTATAATGCGATAGAATTATAACACAATATAATGCAAATTACAAATATTTTTATAAAAAAAATTAAGAATTTACGTATATTTTAAATAATACTTGCAAATATTTGCTTTTTGTTGCATAATTAGATACAATTAAAAGTATGGATTTTTATAATTGAGAGGATTTTAATATTATGAAATGTGCAATAATTATGGCAGGCGGAAAAGGAACAAGAATGAAAGCGACCTGCCCGAAGGTTATGTGTAATGTGCTTTTTGAGCCTATGATAAGCTATGTTGTTGACGCAGTAAAAGAGGCAGGCGCAGAGGATATTTGCGTTATTACCGGATATAAGCACGAATTGCTTGAAAAATATCTTGCAGAAAAAGACGGGCAAATCGAAACCGTACTTCAAGAGCCGCAGCTTGGCACAGGCCACGCTGTTATGCAGGCGCAGAGCTTTATTGACAAGCACTTGGACGATGATATCATTATATTAAACGGCGACGGTCCGCTTATCGACGCCGAAACTATTAACAAGGCTTTTGATTATCACAAGGAAAACGATAATTCAATCACTCTTATCAGCGCAATTGTTGACGATACAAACGGAATAGGTCATATTCAGCGTGACGAAAACGGCAAACTTTTAAGAATAATCGAGCATAAAGACGCTAATGACGAGGAAAAGAAAATCAACGAGTCAAACGCCGGTTTTTATTGGTTCAACGGCCGTGACCTATCATACGCACTCAGCAAAATCACCAACAACAACGCTCAAAACGAATACTATATTACAGACAGCCTTGAAATTCTTATCTCGGCAGGCAAAAATGTAGGTGCGTATGTTGTTGAAAATAACGAGGTTACCTTAGGCGCTAACGACAGAAAACAGCTTAACAATCTCAACAACATTATGAGAAGAAATATAAATGATAAGCATATGATTAACGGGGTTGACATTCCTTGCACCGACGGAGTTATGATTGGCAAAAACGTTAAAATCGGCTCATCAACAGTTATTTTGCCTAACACAATCATTTTAGGCAATACAGTTATCGGCGAAAACTGCACAATAGGCCCTAACACATATATTGACAATGCCACAGTCGGCGACGACGTTATACTTGACAATTGCAAAATCCTTGACAGCGAGATTGAAAGCGGAGTTGACGCAGGTCCGTTCGTTAAGGTAAGGGCTAACTCAATTCTTAAAAAAGGTGTTCATATCGGCAACTTTGTTGAGGTTAAAAATTCAATTGTGGGCGAAGGCACAAAGAGCGCTCATTTAACATATATCGGCGACAGCGATGTCGGTGCCGGCGTAAACTTCGGCTGCGGAACGGTAACCTGTAACTACGACGGAAAAAACAAGATGAGATGCAAAGTCGGCGACGGCGCATTCATAGGTTGCAACACCAACCTTATTGCACCTGTTGAGGTTGGCGAAAAGGCATACATTGCGGCAGGCTCAACGATTACGGACAACATTCCCGAAGATGCACTTGCAATTGCGAGAGCAAGGCAGGTAATAAAAGAAAATTGGGTTAACATTAAAAAGCCATACAAGGAGAAAAAATAATTGAAAAAGATAATTGCCGTATTTTGCACGGCGGTATTAATTACGTCAATGCTTGCAGCATGTTCAAATTCTCAGCAGGCTTCAGGTAACAATGTGCAAAGCTCGGCTGACTACGCAAGCACAACCGAATCAACAACAATGAGAACGACGGAGGACCTTTCAACCACGTTTAAAGAGGCTGAAACAAACACGGTATATCCGGCGCTGAAAAAGGATTTTGATTCAAGTTTTCCTTATGAAATTGCAAGCTATTCGTCATATTATCTTTCGTCTAACGAAACGAGAACGAAAAATATTCACGAGGCGGTTGACCATTTAAACGGCATTGTTATTCCGGCAGGAAAAACATTTTCCTTTAACCAGACTGTCGGCAAAAGGACTGTTCTTGCGGGATATCAAGCGGCAAAGGTAGTTCAAGGGGACGAATTTGTTGACGGGCTCGGCGGCGGAATTTGCCAGGTAAGCTCAACCGTTTTTCAAAGCGTACTGCGTGCAAATCTTCAAATAAAGATAAGGGCGTGCCATTCGCTTGAAATAAGCTATGTTCCTCTCGGCGGTGACGCTACGGTGCAGTGGAACAGTCAGGATTTTCAGTTTGTGAACAATTCAAATTGCGATATAAGGCTGATTGTTACGGCAAACGACGGAAAGCTCACCTGCACGGTTGAAGCGAAAGAGGACATAAAGCCCAAAAAGGTTGACATAAAAATCAAAAAAGACGGCAAAAGCTATGTGCTTACCCGAACGGTTGACGGCAACGTAAACTACACGACATACAGCAAATATGCAAAGCCGAAAAGTGCAACCACAACAAAGAAGGATAAAGACAAGAAAAAGAAAACCAAGAAAAAGAGCGATAAAAACAAAGACAAAAAATCGACTAAATCAAAAAAGAAAAAATCTTAATAAGCCTATAATTTGCAAAAAGAGGTGAAACGGTGAGCAAATATAATTATTTTGACGATGAAATTGAGGAAGAAAACGAAAAAAGAACAAATAAAAAAAGAACAAAAGTTAAAATAGATTTATCCCCTGTTATCAACAAGCTCAAAAAAATAGAAGCCACCGCTGTTGAGGAGGCGGAGGAGGACGTTGAAGTTATTGACAAGTTTCCTCTTTTGCGCCACGAGGTAATAAAAGGCTTATGGATTTTCGGGATAATTATTCTTATTATAATTATTGCGGTTTCGTTTTCCGTTTCGCTCGGCAACAAGAACAAAAAGGCAGAGCGCTTTGACAAGGACGCAGGAAACGTTTGCATTAATTACATAAAAAAATACGGCGCCGTTAAATGGGAAGCGCTTGACGAGGCAAAATACGGCGAAAACAAGGCGAAGCTTACAGGCCTTTGCTATGCAAGGCAAATGGACTTTAACGGCGACAAATCAGACGAGTTGATGATTTGCTACAACGACAACAATGTTTACTACCTTGAGGTATGGGGTTATCACGGCGGCAAATTCGTTCAGCTTTACAAAGAGGAAGCCAATTCAAGCGAAAAAGTCAGCGAGGGATATTGGACTGCTTTTTACAGAAAAGGCGACAGATATTTGATTTGCAAGAGCGACAAGAGCAAGCCGAGCGAGGTCACGCTTTATTCGCTTCACCACGGCAAATTCAAAAAAAGCGGCAATGCCACTTATGACATAGGAAGCAACACCTATTCAATCGGCAGCAAAGACGTTAAGGATAAATTTGAAACGATTGAGCTTTCATGCTTAAGAAAGTCAAAAGCGGAAGTGACGGTTGACCTTGTAAGCTCCAACATTGACTCTTTCGGAAACATAAGTTCACAGGCAATCACCAACACCTTGAGCGAAAAAGAGCGCAAAGCCAACGCTTACTACGAGGTTGTTAAAAAGAGGATTGACAAATACGGCGACCCGAGTATTAAAACCGATAACGGTGAAAAATACATTGACGGCCTTGCTTATGTAAGGCAGATTGATTTTGACGGCGACGGCAACGAAGAGCTTTGTATGGTATATCGAACATACAAGAGCTTGAGCAAATATGACGAATTTTCAGGCGATTATATTTATTATGACAAACCGCAGTACAGCCTTGATATTTATAAATGGGACGGCAGTTCGGCAAAGCGAATTTTAAACAAGGAATGTGTTTCTGTTTACTTTGACGATGACACGGTATTTTATTTGCTTCTTAAAAAGGGTAAAAAAACGACCAATCTTTGCACAAACAACTATGATATGGAAAACAAATACAGTTTCACGGCTAATTCGAGAGAATATAAGCTGAAAAAAGGAGCATTCACTCCGGTTTACAGTGCAAAAGAGGTTAACGATTACGGCTACAAGTCGTTTTATATTAATGACGAGAGAGTTTACAGCCGTGAATGGGAGCAAAAGGGATATAATATCCCGCTTTTCTTAAATGATGAGGACAGCGTTAATTCGTCAAAATATGATTTGTTTTATTTTTCAGGTAAAAATTCAAGCGAATTTGAGCAAACGCTCAATGATACGATTGACGAAATTCAAAAGCTTAACAAGGAATATACACCCGATAGCAACGATTGAAATTTAATAAACGCAAAAAACGCTCTAACCTTTTTACGGGATTAGAGCGTTTGCTTTTTTAACGGATTTTATTTTTTTACAGATTCGATTATACCCTCGGCTAAGCCTGCCATACCCTGAATTTCCGACGGAATAATAATCTTTGTTGCCTGACCGTCTGCTGCCTTTGCGAATGCTTCAAGGGCTTTTAGTTTAAGAACAGACTCATTGGCGTCTGCCTCATTAAGCATTTTGATTGCGTCTGCCGTTGCTTTTTGCACCTTTGCAATAGCCTCTGCCTCACCCTCTGCCTCACGGATTTTTGCTTCCTTTTCAGCCTCTGCGGCAAGGATTGCAGACTGCTTTTCAGCCTCTGCTTCAAGAATTTTTGACTCCTTATGACCCTCGGCAACAAGAATACGTGATTGCTTTTCACCCTCTGCACGAAGGATTGCCTCACGTCTTTCACGTTCTGCTTTCATCTGCTTTTCCATTGCGTCCTGAATTTCACGTGGCGGAATAATGTTTTTAAGTTCAACACGGTTTACCTTAATGCCCCACGGGTCTGTGGCCTCATCAAGAATAACTCTGATTTTGGCATTGATTGTGTCACGTGAGGTAAGAGTCGAGTCAAGCTCAAGCTCACCGATAATGTTACGAAGGGTGGTTGCGGAAAGATTTTCGATAGCCGAGATAGGGCTTTCAACACCGTAGCAATAAAGCTTAGGGTCTGTGATTTGGAAAAATACAACCGTATCAATCTGCATAGTTACGTTATCCTTAGTAATAACCGGCTGCGGTTTAAAATCAACAACCTGCTCTTTAAGCGAAACGTTTTTAGCCACTCTGTCAATAAACGGAATTTTTACATGAAGTCCCGTGTCCCAAGTTGCATAGTATGCGCCGAGACGTTCAATAACAAATGCCTTTGACTGCGGCACAATCCTGATATTTGTAAGCACAAATAAAATAATTACCGCAATGATTACAAGAAGTACAATAACAACTTTCATAATTTTTCCTCCTTAATATATAAGTATATGTTAATCTTCTTTTACTATTAGCTTTACACCGTCAATTTTTTCAACGGTTACGTTTGTCCCTTTTTTGATTATTGATGAATTTATACTTCGAGCCGTCCATATTTGCCCGTCAACCTTTACCTGACCTGTTGCATTAATATTATCTATATCCTCGGTGACGGTTGCCGTTTTGCCTATGCATCTGTCGGCATTGGTAGGCTCTGCCTTGACCACGAGCTTTTTCTTAACCAAGGGACGTGTAATCAAAAGCATTAAAACCGAAACCGCAATAAAGACAATGATTTGCACGTAAAGCTCTGCACCGGCAAGACTTGAAACGAGCGCCGCAACCGCCCCGATAACAAACCAAACAGACACAAGCTGGACGGTCAGCGCCTCAAATATGCCAAAAAGCACGGCGGCACAAATCCATACAATATACATTTTTTCAAGCGACATACTGTCACCTCCTTAAAAATGAACATATAAAATGCATTTCCATATGTTGTGCTTATTATACCATATATCACTGATATTTTCAATATATAGTGAATTGCTCAAAATGAGATTTACAATCTATTCATAAACGGCACAACCGCAATAACACAGCCAAAATCAAACCACAAGGAGTTGTGGGTATAAAGTTTAAACACGCAATCAGACTTCGAGAAAGTGAGATAAATTTCGTTTTTTGTGAGTGGAGCTGTACGTGTGTACTGCCCACTCGCAAAAGACGGAAAGTGCCAAAAAAGACAAGGACTCAATGTCCTTGTCTTTTTTCTATAAATGTATTTTGATTTTATTTCGGCAAGAGCAAGCCCTTGCCCTACGTCATACTTTATAATAATTTGAGCACGGCACGGTTTAGCCGCTTTATCAAAGTCTGATTTATATAATTGCTTCTTTCATCGACTTAACATAATCATAAACAAATTTAGGTGCGTCCTTGCCGTGCTCGGCAACAAGATTAACTATTGCAGAGCCGACGATTACACCGTCTGCAAAAGCGGAATATTTCTTTGCCTGCTCAGGTGTGTTGATACCAAAGCCGATAGCGACAGGAGTATCCGTCACGCTCTTAATATGGCTGACGATTGAGCCTAAGTCTGTTGTGATTTTGCTTCTCATACCTGTTACACCCATAGAGGAAACGGTATAAATAAAGCCCTTTGCATCGCCTGCAATCATCTTAATTCTGTCCTCACTCGTGGGAGCGACAAGGGAAATAACGTCAATATCATATTTATCCGCAACGCTTTGAAGTTCATTTTTTTCTTCAAAAGGCAAATCGGGAACAATTACACCGCTGACACCCGATTCCTTTGCATTTTGCAAAAATCTGTCATAGCCGTATTTAAAAAGAACATTAAGATACGTCATATAAACAAGCGGAATATCCACTCTTTCTTTAAGCTTTTTTGTAAGGTCAAAAACTTTATCGGTGGTAGTTCCGTTTTCAAGAGAACGAAGGTCTGCCTCCTGAATAACAGGTCCCTCGGCGATAGGGTCTGAAAAAGGAATACCAATCTCTATCAAATCGCAACCGCCCTGAGCCATAGAGGTCATAATTTCAAGCGAGGTATCCAAATCAGGGTCGCCTGCCGTTACAAAGCCGATAAATGCCTTGCCGTTTTTAAATGCGTCAGAAATATTACTCATGTAAATCAACTCCTCTGTATCTTGCTATTGCGGCAACATCCTTGTCGCCTCTGCCCGAAAGACAGCAAATAATTATATCATCCTTACTCATGGTAGGTGCAATTTTCATAAGATGAGCAACTGCATGAGCCGACTCGATAGCGCAAATAATGCCCTCTGTTTTGGCAATATATTCAAATGCATTAACTGCCTCGTCGTCCGTCACGGCAACATATTCCGCTCTGCCGATATCGTGAAGATATGCGTGCTCAGGGCCTACACCCGGATAATCAAGCCCTGCACTGATAGAATAAACAGGAGCAATTTGACCGTATTCGTTTTGGCAAAAATAAGACTTCATTCCGTGGAAAACACCGAGAGAGCCGGTTGAAATTGTTGCCGCCGTTTCACCCGTATGGATTCCTCTGCCTGCCGCCTCACAGCCGATAAGCCTTACATCCTTATCATTAATGAAATTATAAAACATACCCATAGCGTTTGAGCCGCCACCTACGCAAGCCATAACTGCCGTAGGGAGTTTGCCCTCTTTTTCAAGTATCTGCTGCCTTGCTTCTTTAGAAATTACAGACTGAAAATCCCTTACAATCATAGGGAAAGGGTGAGGCCCCATAACAGAGCCTAAAACATAAAGAGTATCATCAACCCTGCTTACCCATTCACGCATAGCCTCGTTTACTGCGTCTTTAAGAGTCATTGTGCCTGTGGTTACCGGATGTACCTTTGCGCCCAAAAGCTCCATTCGGTAAACGTTGAGCGCCTGGCGTACTGTGTCCTCCTTACCCATAAATATTTCACATTCAAGCCCCATAAGAGCCGCCGCAGTTGCTGTTGCAACACCGTGCTGACCTGCTCCCGTTTCTGCAATTACTCTTGTTTTGCCCATCTTTTTTGCAAGAAGGCATTGACCGAGAACGTTATTGATTTTATGTGCGCCCGTATGGTTTAAATCCTCACGCTTAAAATAAATTTTTGCGCCGCCTAAATCCTTGGTCATATTTTCCGCATAATAGAGAAGTGACGGTCTGTTTGCATATTCCCTCAAAAGCGTGTCAAGCTCCTGCACAAATTCAGGGTCGTTTTTGTAATGCTCATAAGCATTTTCAAGATTGATAATTTCATTCATCAGTGTTTCGGGAACATACTGTCCGCCGTGAATACCGTAACGTCCTTTACTCATTTTTCATAATCTCCGCAATTTCTTTTATTTTGTTATAATCTTTAACACAGTGCGTTTCCACAGCCGAGGATAAATCAATGCCAAAAGGCTTTACCTCGTCGAGCGCACGTCTTAAATTATCCTTATTTATTCCGCCTGCAAGGAAAAACGGCTTTTCACATTCAGGCAAAATGCTCCAATCAAACTCCTTACCAGAACCCGCACCGGAATCGAAAAGGAAATAATCCGTGTCATATTCATCAACTTTGCTAAAAGTATCAGGATTAAAAAACTTTATAACCGGCACGTCAAAGCCTTTGCAAAATTCAGGCTCTTCGTTGCCGTGAAGCTGAACTATATCTATTATATTGTTTTTTATATAATAATCAATATATTTTTTATCTTCGTCAACAAAAACTCCTACCGCTTTGATATCCTTTGACAAGCGATTTTTAAGCGATTGCGCCGTTTTAAAATCAATGCTTCTCTTATAACCGGCACTTAGGATAAATCCGATATAATCGACTTTCAGTTCGTTGACATAATCAATATCCTCAACCCTTTTTAAACCGCATATTTTAAGCTTAGCCATAAAGCAATTCCTCAAGCATTTTCTTTTTATTCTCGCTCTTCATAAGCGTTTCGCCGATAAGCACCGCATCCGTCTTATTATTTTGCAAAACCTTTATGTCAGAGTGAGTTTTTATTCCGCTTTCAGACACAAAAAGCACATTTTGAGGTATCATATCTCTGTATCTTGTTGAATTATTTACATCAACGCTGAAATCCTTAAGATTGCGATTATTAACGCCGATTATTCTTGCGCCTGCACTTAAAGCCGAATTAACCTCGTCCTCGTTATGCGCCTCAACAAGAGCCGACAAGCCGAGGGCGTCGCAAATTGAAATATATTCCTTGATTTTATCCGTATCAAGAAGCGCACAGATAAGCAAAACCGCCTTTGCGCCCAAAAGCTTAGCCTCATAAATTTGATAGTCGCTTATTGTGAAATCCTTACGCAAAACAGGAATGGAAACATTTTCGCAAATTTCCTTTAAATATTCGTCTTTTCCCATAAACCACTTAGGCTCTGTAAGGCAGCTTATTGCGCTTGCGCCTGCCGCCTCATATTCCTTTGCTATTTGAAGATAAGGAAAATCCTCTGCAATAACACCCTTTGACGGCGAAGCCTTTTTAACCTCGCAAATAAACGACAGCGTATCGCCGCCAAGCGCCTTTTCAAATTCAAAATTGCCCTTTGGCATTTCAAGCGCCTCGGCTTTCACCTTAGCTAAAGGCTTATTTTTAATTATCTCTTTATATCTCTGCCTTGTGTTTTCGGCAATAGTGTCAAGTATATTCATTATTCGTTAGTTACCTTTACAAAGCCCTCAAGAATTTTATATCCCTCGCCTGACGAAATGATATTTTCTGCTTTTTTAACAGCGTCTTTAAGAGTAATGCCGAGTTCACCCGCATAAATTGCCGCACCTGCATTGAGTGCAACGGCTGTGTTTTGAGCCTTTGTGCCTTTGCCCTGAAGAACAGCCGTTATAATCTTTGCGTTTTCCTCAGGTGTGCCGCCGACAAGGTCAGCCTTATTTACTCGCTCAAAGCCGAAATCCTCAGGCTTAACGGTATAATAAGTGATATTTTCACCCCTAACCTCGGCAACTCTTGTTTCAGCCGATGCGCTTATTTCGTCAAGACAATCCGTTCCGTAAACCACCATAGCGTCGGTTACGCCGATTTTAACAAGTGCCTTTGCGATTTTTTCAACATATTCCTCGCTGAAAACACCGAGCACCATTCTGTCAGCCTTTCCCGGATTTGTAAGAGGGCCTAAAATATTAAATACCGTTCTGATACCTATTTGTTTTCTTACCGGACCCACAAAACGCATTGCGCTGTGATATTTTTGTGCAAAAAGGAAAGCGATATTGTTTTCATCAAGTGATTTTTTCATAACCTCCGGCTCGCAGTCAATTTTAACTCCGAGTGCCTCAAGGCAATCTGCCGTGCCGCACTTTGACGAAGCCGCACGGTTGCCGTGCTTAACAATCGTTACGCCTGCTGCCGCAGCAACGAAAGCAGAGGTTGTTGAAATATTAAAGGAATTTGATTTATCTCCGCCGGTGCCGACAATATCAAGAGCGTGGCCGCCGATATTAAATTCCATTGCCTTTGAGCGCATACCCGTTGCCGCACCTGCGATTTCCTCCTCTGTTTCGCCTTTCATTGCAAGCGCTGTAAGAAACGAAGATATAACCGCCTCGCTTACTTCGCCGCTCATTATTTCATCAATAGCCTGTTTCGCTTCATCAAATGTAAGGTCCTGCTTTGCCGATACCTTTGCAAGTAACTCTTTAATCATTTTGCTATACCTCCAAGAAATTTCTTAAAATATCAATGCCGTTTGGCGTCATTATGGATTCAGGGTGAAATTGAACGCCGAAAACATTATATTCCTTATGCTCAAGCGCCATTATTTCGCCGTCATCTGTTTTTGCCGTAATTTTTAAACAATCTGGCAACGCCGCCTCATCTGCCGAAAGCGAATGATATCTTGCAACATCAATCGTGTTTGGCAAGCCTTTAAAAAGCTTAGACGTGTTATCAACCTCACACCTGCTTTGCTTGCCGTGCATAAGATTTTTTGCATAGCCTACAACTCCGCCGTAAGCCTCGCATATTGACTGATGACCAAGGCAAACACCGAGAATTTTCATTTCACTTCCAAGTTCTTTTACCACGTCAATGCAAACTCCTGCGTCCTTCGGTCTTTTTGGGCCGGGGGATAAAATAATGTGGCTCGGCGCAAGGTTTCTTATTTCATCAACACTCATTTCGTCGTTTCTTATCACCTTTATATCCTCGTTTATTGTGCCGACAAGCTGAAAGAGGTTATATGAAAAGCTGTCATAATTATCAATCAAAAGTATCATTACATTTCCTCCACGCTTTGCTTGAGCGCCGTAACAACCGCCTTAGCCTTGTTTATACATTCCCTGTGCTCCTTAGCGGGAATCGAATCCGCAACTATGCCTGCTCCGGAACGAACATATACCTTGCCGTGCTTTTTGAATGCCAAGCGAATTGCAATGCAAGTATCAAGATTGCCTGTCAAATCAATATATCCGACTGCTCCGCCGTAAATTCCACGCTTGTTATTTTCAAGCTCGTTAATTATTTGCATTGCCCTGATTTTCGGCGCACCCGAAAGTGTACCCGCAGGAAGCACCGCATCTACTGCGTCAAGCGCCGTTTTATCTTCTCTGATTTCGCCTGTTACGGTTGAGCCGATATGCATAACGTGGCTGAATTTTAAAATTTGATGATACTTGTCAACCTTGACCGTGCCGAACTTGCTGATTTTTCCTAAATCGTTTCTGCCCAAGTCAACAAGCATATTATGTTCCGCAAGCTCCTTTGGGTCTTTAAGAAGTTCTTTTTCAAGCTCATTGTCCTCAGTTTTGCTCTTTCCTCTCGGACGGGTACCTGCTAGCGGATAAGTGCTTAATTTTCCGTTTTCAAGCTTAACAAGTGTTTCCGGCGAAGCGCCTGCCATTTCAATATCGTCAGACGAAAAATAGAACATATAAGGCGAAGGATTAAGCTTTCTCAAAATCTCATAAGTGCCAAAAAGTGAGCCGTCCATTTCAGCCTCAAGCCTGTTTGAAAGAACCACCTGAAAAATATCGCCCTCTTTAATATAATGCTTAGCCTTTTCAACCATTTTTGCATATCTTTCACCGTCAAAAAGCGGCTTAAATTCTGTTTTTAGCTTAGGCTTTTCAATTTCAGCCTCATCGCCGTTTAAAATAATATTTTTCATTATTTCAAGTTCTTTTAAGGCGATTGCATAATTTTCGTTAACTTCTTGCGTTTGAATATTTACTATAAGAATAATTTTATTTTCACGGTTATCAAAAGCGATTACCTTATCAAAAAGCATTAAGTCAACATCCTTGAAATTGCCGTCGTCGTGTGCATCAAGCTTAAGGCTCGGCTCGCTGTATTTTACATAATCGTAGCCGAAATAGCCGACAAGTCCACCCGTAAAGGTAGGCAAATTTTCAATTTTAGGTGCTTTATGCTCATCAAGTATTTGCTTTATATATTTTCTCGGCTCGCCTGTATAATTCTTAACGCCGAACGAATCAATAAATCTTACATTATAATTTGTGCAGCTAACCTCTGCCTTTGGGTCATAGCCCAAAAAAGTGTAACGTCCCGTGTTGTTGGCATCATCGTTTGACTCAAGCATATAGCAATGAGAGCTTACGTTTTTAAGCTTTTTCAAAACCGTGAGTGCCGACACATCAGCTTCAATCTCCGTGCTGACGGGAACTGTTTTGAAACTTTGATATTTTTCCTTAATTTCTTCAACAGATGGATAAATTTTCATTTGATTTCCCCTTGTCTTTCCTCTTGCAAAAGGGCAACAAAAAAGCCCTCGGCAATACTTACGTATTACCAAGGGCGAAAATTACTTTCCGTGGTGCCACCTTGATTTATGGGTTACCATACACTTTGCAAGATACTATCATATCTCCGACCACTAACGTAGGTCATCACGTTACGGAATAATAAGCCTAAGCCTTTCACCGTACCCTCAACGGTCCATTTAACAAGCCGTTTACTGCCCTCTTTTCAGCGCCGAGGACTCTCTGTAAGTTCGTATCTCGTTTTTATCTCCGTTTCAACGGTTTACATTTTTAATTTGTAAAGACATTTTAGCATGTTAAAAAACACTTGTCAAGATATTTTTATACGTATTATTCGGGCGACCGATGGTCGCCCCTACGTTATCTAAAATGAAACGAATATCGTAGGGGCGATTATTAATCGCCCGCTTGCGAAATATTAAATCTCGCAAATGCATTTTCAAGCGTGGTGTTAAAAATAATCATATCCGAAATATCTGCCGAGGTTTCATAATCAGCCGAGGACTTGGGAGTCACAAAATAAAACGGTACACCGCTTTGCCTGCATTTTTTGGCAAAAGCCTTTGCGCTTTCGGGCACGGTTGCGCTGTGATACATCTCGTGCAAAACCAAATCGGCGCTTTCTATATTATAATTATTATAATCAATATTAATATAAGGCTTAATTACCAATATATTCTTTGGCGCAAGGCAGGGATTTTTAAACTTAGGCTGAGCCTTACCTGTCTGCCTGAATTTATCAAGACCGTCGGCACTCGTTATTGTGTCTGCGGGGAAAATACCGTCGTAGCTTACAAAAACGCCTTTTTTGCCTTTTTTTATGTGCCTCAGCGCCTCATTAAAATTAGAAATTCCGTTAGCCGAATTATCCTCAATAGGCTTATCGGAGGCGGTTAGCACAATATTTTTATCCCAAAAAAGATTTGCTATAAACGACGAAGTAAAAGCCAGCGTGTCTGAGCCGTGAAGAATGATGATATTATCGCTGTCGCTCTCTTTTATCTCGTCAACAAGGCTTTGCAAATGCGAAAAATCCATATTTTCCGACAAAATAGTATAAGGGCAGGAAAACGAAAGTTCAACGCCCTTTATTAAATTTTCATCGGCAAAATGAACTGCCTTAAACGGTGCATCAAGATGAATATTATCGTCTTTTTTGCTCGCAATTGTTCCGCCTGTTGAAATAATCAAAATTTTCATAATGTCAATTCCCCGTTGCGTCACAAAAAGGCAAGAGAAAACTCCTGCCTTTTCTAAATTTATTCAAACACGAAGTTTCTTTCAACGTCGTAGGGGCTGACATTGTCAGCCCGCTTTAAATCCTATTT
>OFMQ01000900.1_pt1 | contig 17991 bp, 9 predicted proteins | sample 1541851 | NCBI WGS metagenome assembly OFMQ01 (sample SAMN04209227, study PRJEB22552) | human gut metagenome | biome: gut; material: feces | host: Homo sapiens | place: USA: Oklahoma | reverse complement strand
ACGTTACCTGTGACGCGGACATCCTCCTGTTTTTTGCCCTGGTTGTCCTTGCTCCGCTTGCCGGCGTTGTGCGCGTCGATCATCGCCTGTTCTTCGCGCAGGCCGCGTTCGTAGGCTTCGCGCGAGGCGCGCATGCGCGCCGCCACGGCGTCGGCCTCGTCGGCGATATTGTCCGGGATCGGGCTGCCGTTCGAACTGCCCTGCGAGCCGCCCGAACCGGCCCCGCTGGTGCGTTCGTTCTGGCGGGAGGCTTCGTTGCGGGCGTCTTCGTTGGAAATGGCGTTATGCGCATTGCTCAGGTCGGCCTCCATCTGCCGGCGCTCTTCGGGTGTCAGCTCCTGTTTTTGCTCGGGAGGCGGGGGAACCATGTCCAGGTAGATCGTATGTTGGTCGGGCGGAGCGCCTCCTACGACCAGTTTGGTCGTGACGAAAATGATGCCGAGCACCAGATAAGCGATGATCATCACACAGAGTCCCACCTTGTGTTCGTAGGTCCATGTGCCCAGGTCGACCGGCTGCGGATCGAACGGCAAAACGATCCGGCCCCGCCTCGGATCGCGGGGTGCGGTGGGCTGTTGCTGTCCGGAGAAAGCTGCCTGAGTGGAGGTTGGACGGGGATCTGGATTCATCGCTTTGTTACAAAAGAGAAGCAAAATTACGATTTCTTTGAAAAAAAATAATACCTTTGCACCTAAATTATTTACAAAAATCATGTCGCAGAAACAACAGACATTGAACGGCCCCCTCTCTTTTCAGGGAAAAGGGCTACATACCGGGCTTAATGTACAGATGACTTTCCTGCCTGCCGAGGCGGGTAGCGGGATCCGGTTCCGCCGGGCGGATTTGGAAGGGGCTCCCGAAGTGGAGGCCCTGGCCGATTACGTGGTCGACACCTCGAGGGGGACGACCATTGAGCGCAAAGGCGTGCGCGTGAGCACGATCGAGCATGTGATGGCCGCGCTGTGGTCGTGCGGCGTGGATAATGCGGTGGTAGAGGTCGATGCGCCCGAAACGCCGATTATGGACGGTTCGGCCCGCGAATATGCCGAGGCGATCGCCTCCGTAGGGCTTCAGGAGCAGGATGCCGACCGGGTGTACTACGACATCAACGAAAAGACGGTCTTTTCGATCGAGGACAAAGGGGTCGAAATCGCGGCCTATCCCGACGACAAGTTCACGGTCAATGTCAACATAGATTTCAATTCGAAAATTTTGGGCAACCAGTATGCCCGGCTCGACAACATCGAGAATTTTTCCTCGGGAATCGCCCCGTGCCGGACGTTCGTTTTCCTGCACGAGATCGAGCAGCTGTTGCAGCACAACCTGATCAAAGGCGGCGACCTGGACAATGCGATCGTGATCGTCGAGCGCGACATCACGCCCGAAGAGCTCGAACGCCTTTCGAAGCTCTGCAACAAGGCCGATATCAAGGTTACCAAAGGATACCTCAACAACCTCAAGCTGCGCTTCCCGAACGAATGCGCGCGCCACAAACTGCTCGACGTACTGGGCGATCTGGCGCTGATCGGGGTGCGTATCCGGGGCAGCATCGTGGCCAACAAACCGGGTCACTTCGCCAATACCGAGTTCGCGAAGCTGGTGCGCAAGAACATCAAGCGTGATTCGGTGCGGCCTTCCTACCGGTACAATCCCAATACGGAACCCGAATACGATATCAACCAGATCCGGTCGATGCTGCCGCACCGCCCTCCGTTCCTGTTGGTCGACAAAGTGATGCATGTCGATTCGGAACATGTGATCGGCATCAAGAACGTGACGATGAACGAACCGTTCTTCGTGGGACACTTTCCGCAGGAGCCGGTGATGCCGGGCGTGCTGATCATCGAAGCGATGGCCCAGTGCGGGGGAATCCTGGCGCTGCACGATATTCCCGATCCGGAGAACTATTCGACCTATTTCATGAAGATTGACGGCGTGAAGTTCCGCGGCAAGGTGGTTCCGGGCGACACGCTGCAGTTCGAACTGAGGCTGGTGGAACCGATCCGGCGCGGTATCGTGCTGATGGAAGCCAAGGCGTTCGTCGGCGACCAGCTCAAAACCGAGGCGCTGATGATGGCGCAGGTGGCCCGCAATAAAGCATAATAGCACAGAGTTACGAATACATTCATATATCCTTATCCGCAAGCATGATTAGCAAATTGGCTTACGTTTCCGGCAAGGCTCAGCTCGGAGCGAACGTTACCGTAGAACCTTTCGCCTATATTGCCGACGACGTAATCGTAGGCGACGGCTGCTGGATCGGCCCCGGGGCCGTATTGATGGACGGAGCCCGGTTGGGCAGGAACTGTCAGGTACATACTGCCGCCGTGGTGGCCGGCATCCCGCAGGACCTCAAGTTCAAAGGCGAATATACGACAGCCGAAGTAGGGGACAATACGATGATCCGCGAGAGTGTGACGATCAGCCGGGGAACGGCGGCTAAAGGAAAGACCGTCGTAGGCAGCAATGTGTTGCTGATGGCTTATGTGCATGTGGGACACGATTGTGTGGTGGGCGACCGCTGCATCCTCGCCAATCGCGTATCGCTGGGCGGTGAGGTCGAGATCGACGACTGGGCGATTCTGGGCGGCCATTGCGCCGTGCACCAATTCTCGCGTATCGGCGCGCACGTGATGGTGAGCGGAGGCTCGCTCATCAGCAAGGATATCCCCCCGTTTGTGACCGCGGCGCACAATCCGCTTTCGTTCGTGGGTATCAATTCGATCGGCCTGCGCCGGCGCGACTTTACCAACGAGCAGATCGAGCAGATCCAGGAGATGTGCCGCATCTTGTTCCAATCGGGGTACTCCTACACGAAAGGGTGCGAGTTGGTCGAGAGAGAGATGCCGCAGGGTCCTGAGCGGGATATGATGCTGAGTTTTATCCGTAATTCGAAGCGCGGCATCATCAAACCGTACAATCCGCGCAAAAAAAACGAGGATATCGGCTAAATCCTTTCCGGGGCGGCTGGTATTGCTATGGGCTGCGTTCTTAATCTCCCGTGCGTGTACAGATATTTCTGCATGGTGGGGTCCGGAGTGGTTCGTCCGCCGGATGAAGAAGATCCAGACAGGTTATAAGCTTGTAATATTTCCGCTAATATTCCCGGCGATCGGACGTTCGCCGGGAATATTTTTGTTATTTTACCGGAAAAATTTGACTCATGTCCCCTGCTGCGAAAACCTACTACCCCTATCTGGATAAATTGCGGGTCTTTTTGACCTGTCTGGTTATCTTTCATCATACAGCCATTGCGTTCGGGGCTTCCGGCGGCTGGTACTATAAATCGCCCGACCTTTGGAGCGGTTGGAGCGAGAGACTGATGTCGCTGGTCATGGGGATCGATCAGTCCTATTTTATGGCCCTCTTTTTCTTTATTTCCGCCTGGTTGATGCCCGCATCGTACGAGCGGAAAGGAGCGATGGCATTTGTCAGGGACCGGCTGGTGCGGCTGGGTGTTCCTCTGCTGGTTTTTATCCTGGTGCTGAATCCTGCGTTGGTCGGTATCATTCGGTTCTATAAGGGAGTGCCGGTGGATTGGGTGCAGGTGTTCTTGCACAACCATTACCCGGGCCCGATGTGGTTCGTGCTGACGTTACTCGTTTTCGAATTGTTGTATGTCGTGTACCGCTCCTGTCGCAAAACCGTTCCGAAGATCTCCGCTGCAACCAAGTTGCCGTCCGTCCGGACGGTCGTCGCATTTATTGTGGTGATGGGATTGGTTGCGTTTGCTATCCGGTTGGTATGTCCGGCCGGGAAGAGCTGGTTCGGGTTGCAATTCGGATATTTCCCGTTGTATGTGGGCATGTTTTGTGCCGGTATCGTTGCCTGGCGCGACGGGTGGCTCGAACGGATGCAGGTGCGCAATGCCCTGGGTTGGTTCGGGCTGGCATGGGTCGCCATTGTCGCGTTTGTGGCGTTTTATTTCGCGAACCGTTCGTCCGGAGATTCCGATTCGGGAGGTTGGAACCGGATGGCTTTTGCTTATGCCATGTGGGAGCCGATTCTGTGTGTCGGGTTTTCGTATTTTCTGCTGGCAGCATTCAAACGCTGGGGGAATGAGGCCGACCGGTTCTTCCGGGCTTTGGCCGCCGACAGTTACATGACTTATGTGTTGCATCCGTTTTTCGTCGTGGGAGCCACATTCCTGGCCCAGTGCCGGGGAATGGGGCCGTGGGTAGGAGCGGCATTCGTCTGTGTCGCTGCGATCGTTACCGGATTCGGTGCCGCCCATCTGATCCGGCGGATTCCGGCCGTGCGGCGGTGGGGGTGGTGAGTGCGGCGCGGCTAACTGGACCCGTGCGGCGGACAAGGGATGTGAGCCGGGGCCGGAACTGTACAAGGTCGGCGAATCCATGGCGGGATCGGGGCGGTTCGCCAGGGACGGTTCGTAAGGGGCGTCCGGATAGAAACTCGCCTCAGGTTCGTAGGAACCGGAAAAAGTGGAATAAAATCGGGGCGGAGTATTGTTTTTTATGGGGAAATAGCTATATTTGCACCATATTCTACGCGATGGGATGGGGGACGGTAAGTCCCCCGTTTTGTTAACTATGTGAAACCGAATCGATTATGATTGACGCAGTACGGATACGCGAAATCGCCGAGGCGCAGATGGACGGTACCGACCTCTTTGTGGTCGACGTACGCGTTGCGCCGGGGAACGGGATCGAAGTGGTCGTCGACAGCGATACGCAGGTGGGCATCGACCGTTGCGTCGCGCTGAGCCGGGCGATCGAGGCGTCGCTCGACCGCGAGCAGGAGGATTTCGAACTGACGGTCACTTCGGCCGGAATCGGGCAGCCGCTGAGAATGCTGCGCCAGTACCGCAAACTGATCGGCCGCGAGGTCGAAGTGGTGCTCAAGGAGGGCGGTAAGCTGGTGGCCACCCTGATCGATGCGACCGGTGAGGCGATTACGGTGGAATATCAGGAGAAGGCGGCTGTCGAGGGTAAAAAGCGCAAGGAGCTCGTTACCCGCCGGCGCGAGTTGCTGCTCGCCGAGGTCAAATCGACCTGCGAACATCTTAGCTTTAAGTGAAAACATACAAATTCAGAATAAGTTACAGTTATGGACAACCTCAATCTGATAAGCACTTTTGCGGAGTTCAAAGAGCTTAAGAATATCGACAAGAGCACGATGATCGGTGTGTTGGAGGACGTGTTCCGCCACTTGTTGATCAAGACCTATGAGACCGACGAGAATTTCGACGTGATCATCAACCCCGAGAAAGGCGACCTCGAAATCTGGCGGAACCGCACGATCGTCGAGGACGGCGAGGTGGAGAATCCCAACCAGCAGATTTCGCTGACCGACGCCCGCAAGATCGACCCGACCTACGAGGTGGGCGAGGAGGTTGCCGACGAGATCAAACTGGCCGACTTCGGCCGGCGTTCGGTACTGTCGCTGCGCCAGAACCTCGCTTCGCGCATCATGGAGCTGGAGAAGGCCAACCTGTACGAAAAGTACAAGGACAAGGTGGGTGAAATTATCACCGGCGAGGTTTATCAGGTGTGGAAAAAAGAGGTGTTGATCCTCGACGACGAGGACAACGAACTGGTGATGCCCAAGGCCGAGCAGATCCCGAGCGATTTCTTCCGCAAGGGAGATACGATCAAGGCGATCGTTGCCCGCGTCGAAATGCGCAACAACTCGCCGCTGATCGTGCTTTCGCGTACGGCGCCCGAATTCCTCGAAAGGCTGTTCGAAATGGAGGTTCCCGAGATTTACGACGGGCTGATTACGATCAAGAAGATCGTGCGCATTCCCGGCGAGCGCGCGAAGGTGGCCGTCGAATCGTACGACGACCGCATCGATCCGGTCGGCGCCTGCGTCGGCATGAAGGGCTCGCGTATCTATTCGATCGTCAAAGAGCTGCGTAACGAAAATATCGACGTAGTGAATTATACGTCGAATTCGCAGTTGATGATCCAGCGCGCGCTGAACCCGGCCAAGGTGTCGTCGATCCAGCTCAACGAGGAGACCAAAACGGCTGCCGTTTACCTCAAACCGAGCGAAGTGTCACTCGCCATCGGTAAAGGCGGCCTGAACATTCGCCTGGCCAGCATGCTGACCGGTTACGACCTCGATGTGTACCGCGAAGTCGAGGAAGAAGACGTGGCACTCGACGATTTCTCGGATGAGATCGATCAGTGGATCATCGACCAGCTCAAAAGCATCGGTTGCGATACGGCTAAAAGCGTGCTCGAACTTTCCGTCGAGGAGCTGGCCAAGCGTACCGACCTCGAGGTGGAGACCGTCGACGAGGTGATGCGTATCCTTAAATCCGAGTTCGAATAGAGTCGGACGGGGAGATTTTGCAGGGCGCTGCGGATGGCGTGCCGCTCTGCAGTCTGTCGCACCGGGCGGCCGGAGACGGCGGCTGTGCCCATGGGAAATAGCGGGAAAGCCCTGTTTCCCACCGGATATGGACCCCGATAGGGGGCGGTTGTGCGGTATGGTGCGTGCAGAATTGAAAAATTTGAACTATTTTTACACAAAATATAGCTATCGAAGCCCTTATCGAATCCTTTAGTTAGTGATACCCGCGGGAATGATTCCCGGTCGGGGGCCCCGATGCCGGGAGGCGCCCGAGGCTCCGCAAAGCGTAACGCCGAAAAACAATAGCATATGCCAAATGTACGAAGACTGAGACTCCATCAGGTTGCAAGAGAGTTGAAAGTAGGACAGACCACGATTGTCGAATATCTCGAGAAGAAGGGGATTAAGGTGGAAAACGCCCCCAGTACGCTGATCGAGCCGCACGTCTATGAGGTGCTCGACAAGGAGTTCGGCGCCAACAAGGCCGAGACGGTCAACATCCGCGAGAAGATCAATCAGAAGCTCGAGGCGGTATCCCTCGGCAATCGCAAGGACGGCGCTCCGGCCGAGGATGACGCCGACTTCAAGAAAGAGGTGATCATCAAGAGCGGTGTGATCAGCGTGAAGGACGAGGTGGCTGCGATGAGCACCCCGAAAATATTGGGCAAGATAGACCTGTCGGGCAAGAAACCCGCTGCAGCGCCTGCCGAAGCGAAGAAACCTGAGCTTCCTTCGGAGAAGAGCGTCCTGGCGGTTGCACCCGCCGCAGAGCAGAAACCCGCTCCGGCCCCGGCCGTCAAAAGCGAACCGGTTTCGCAGCCTGCCGCCGCGGCGCCTAAAGCCCCGGCGGCGACATCCGTTGCCCCTTCGGCCGCTGCGCCTGTGTCAACCGCCGCACCAGAGGCAACAGCCGCTGCGCCTGCCGCTAAAGCTGCGCCCAAGGCCGTTGCGCCTGCGCCCGCATCCAAACCGGCTGCAGTTGCAAAACCTGCGGCACAGCCCGTGCCCGTTGTTTCGACCCGTACGGCCGATGCTGCGGCGCAGACCCAAACGTATGACGAGCGTGTGGCTGCCGACCAGACGAACCTGTTTCGCCCCAATTCGGAGGAGAACCGCTTGTCGGGACCGAAGGTGCTCGGCAAGATCGACGTGAACCTGCTTGAGAAAAAGGGCGACTTCGGCCGCCGCGAGAAACGCAAGCGCATTACCAAGGATAAAGTCGACCTGAACCAGAAACCGGCTCCGGGCGCACCGCGTACCGACGGCCGTTCCGCAGCGGGTGGTCCCGGTTCGGGCGGAGGCTCCGGCCGCGGATCGTTCCGTGATAACAACAAGAAGAGGGGGCCGAAGGGTGCTCCGAAACCCGCTCCGGTGCACACCGAAGTGAGTGAGGAAGAGGTACAGAAGCAGATCAAGGATACACTGGCCCGCCTGACTTCCAAAGGATCCAAATTCAAGACGGCCAAGCACCGCCGCGACAAGCGCGATGCGGTATCGGCCCGTATACAGGAGGAACAGGCACGCGAAGAACGCGAAAAGAGTATCCTGAAGGTAACCGAGTTCGTTACCGTCAGCGAGCTCGCCTCGATGATGGATGTCGGCGTTACCGACGTCATTACGGCCTGCATGAACCTCGGCCTGATGGTGTCGATCAACCAGCGTCTCGATGCAGAAGCATTGGTGGTGGTGGCCGAAGAGTTCGGCTATAAGATCGAATTCGTCACCGTCGATACGCAGGAGGCTATCGACACCGAAGAGGATAAACCTGAAGACCTGGTACCGCGTCCGCCGATCGTGACCGTGATGGGCCACGTCGACCACGGTAAGACTTCGTTGTTGGACAATATCCGCAAAACCAACGTGATCGCCGGCGAAGCCGGAGGTATTACGCAGCATATCGGCGCTTACAGCGTGAATGTAAACGGCCGCCGTATCACTTTCCTCGACACTCCGGGCCATGAAGCGTTTACTGCCATGCGTGCCCGCGGTGCGCAGGTGACCGACGTGGCGATCATTATCGTCGCGGCCGATGACAGCGTGATGCCGCAGACGGTCGAGGCGATCAATCACGCTGCCGCCGCCCAGGTGCCGATGGTTTTTGCGATCAATAAAATCGACAAGCCGGGGGCCAATACCGATAAAATCCGCGAGGAGCTTTCGGCGATGAATTACCTGGTCGAGGATTGGGGCGGTAAATACCAGTCGCAGGAGATTTCGGCTAAAAAAGGTATCAACCTCGACAAATTGCTCGAGAAGGTGTTGTTGGAAGCCGAGATGCTCGACCTGAAGGCGAATCCGAACCGTATGGCTCAGGGCGTCGTGATCGAGTCAACGCTTGACAAGGGGCGCGGTTATGTGGCGACGGTATTGGTGCAGAACGGTACGCTCCGCGTGGGCGACGTGATGCTTTCGGGTACCTATTCGGGCCGTGTGAAGGCGATGTTCAACGAGCGCGGTACGCGCATCACCGAGGCGCCGCCTTCGACGCCGGTGCTGGTACTGGGTCTCAACGGCGCCCCGCAGGCGGGCGATACGTTCAACGTGATGGACGACGAACGTTCGGCGCGCGATATCGCCAACAAGCGCGAGCAGTTGCAGCGCATGCAGGGGCTCCGCACACAGAAACACATTACGCTCGACGAGATCGGGCGCCGTATTGCAATCGGCAACTTCAAGGAGCTGAATATCATCATCAAGGGCGATGTGGACGGTTCGATCGAAGCGTTGGCCGACTCGCTGATCAAACTCTCGAAAGAGGAGGTGCAGGTCAATGTAATCCACAAGGCGGTCGGTCCGATTTCCGAATCGGACGTACTGCTGGCTGCGGCGTCGAACGCCGTGATCGTCGGCTTCCAGGTGCGTCCGTCCACTTCGGCGCGCCGCCTGGCTGAGAAGGAGGAGATCGAAATACGTCTCTATTCGATCATCTATGATGCGATTAACGATATCAAGGACGCGATCGAAGGCATGCTCGCGCCGGTGATGAAAGAGGAGATCGTCTGCTCGGTGGAGGTGCTCGAAACCTTCAAGATTACGAAGGTGGGCACTGTGGCGGGCTGTATCGTGCGCGAAGGCAAGATTACGCGCAATACCCCGATCCGCGTGATCCGCGACGGCATTGTAGTCTATACCGGCAAGCTAGGTTCGCTCAAACGTTTCAAGGACGATGTCAAGGAGGTCGGCCCGAACCTGGAGTGCGGTTTGAACATCGACAACTACAACGACATTAAGGTAGGAGACATCATCGAAGGTTACGAACAGGTCGAAGTGGCCCGCAAGTAGCGCTTGCCTGACGCGGTTTCCCGCATCCCGCCGGGTATCTGGTTTCGTTCGGTACCGGTATCAAAAATATAAGACAGAAGCTTTCCCGACAGTTGCCGGGGAAGCTTTTTTTGTTCGAATGTATAACATTTAGGCTTTTTTTTGTTAATTTTATTCTGCGGGGCAACAGCTCTCCTTCTCTCCTCCGCGTCTCTTACTGACCATAAATTACTAACCTGAATGAAGAGATGAGGAAAAAAACAAACAAAAGTCGTCTGATGCTGGCTTTGTGGCTGGGCATCGCGTGGCCGGCACTGGCCGGAGGCCCGTTTGTCATTAACGGTAAGCTGGCGGGAGTCGAAGACGGTGCGGTAGTGAGGCTGTTCCGGCCGGACGGCAGCATGGGAGCTGCCGTGGCGGCGGATACGCTGCGCAACGGCCGTTTCATGCTGTGCGGCGAAGTGGAACAACTTGAAATGCTGTCGATCGCGGTGCAGGGCGAAGGTTTTCCGTCGATGGGACTGAATGTCTGGGTAGAGCCGGATGCGGTCGTGTCGGTCAGCGGGCGCGATAAATTGCTGGTGACCTGGAAGGTGAAGAACCGTATGCCGCAGCAGTCTGACGAAAACCGTTATATCGACGCGAGCCGCAGCGAATATATTCAGTTACAGCAGGCATTGATAAATTATGCATCGTTGAACATCCTGCAGCGGAATAAGCGCGATGAATTACTGAAACAAATAGATTCGTTGCAAATGCTGATTCGAGGTACAGAGATATGCATGATGCAGACGACTCCTTATTCTGAAGTATGGCTCACCAGATTTCAAAAGCTGGCCTTTTGGTCGAAAGAGGCCGAAGGTCATCCCTATCGCAAAGAATTGTTAGCGCTTTATGAACTATGGCCGCAACCAAGGAAAGAGAGTCCTTTGGGAAAGTTTTTCCAACGTAAATTCTTTTTACCGGGAATGGTGTGGACGGGTGACGAGATGGCTGATGCCGACCTGCTCGATACGCTGGGCCGGGTACACCGATTAGCTGATTACAAAGGTAAATACCTGCTGCTTGATTTCTGGAGCATCGGTTGCGATCCCTGTAGGAGGGCTCAACCGGAGATGAGACGAATGGGAGAGGTCTATCGGGATGTGCTGACGGTGATCAGCATTACCCAGGACGGGGAAACCAGTTGGAAAAAGTATTCCGCAGAGCAGGGGATCGAGGGTGTGAACCTGCGGGATCCGGAGAGCCTGACCGGACTGTCGGTTTATTACGGTGTCAAGGGGATTCCCCATTATGTCCTGATCTCGCCCGAAGGAAAAGTGATTACATCGTGGGCGGGTTATGCTGCGGGGCAGCTCGAAAAGAAGCTCGATGAACTGTTGCCCGATTCGGTGGGCAGGCCCTACCTGATCGAAGGGAAAGTGCAGGGAGTCGAGGATGGTACGGTAGTCGTAATGGGTCGTACGACGCTGAGGCAGGCGACTGTTGTGGCTCGAGATACAATCCGGAACGGAACATTTCGTTTCAGCGGTTTGCTGAACGGGCCGACGCACATGGTGCTGAGGGGCGATCCCCGGCAGGGATTTTCATATACCCGCCTCGATTTCTGGGCCGGACCGGGAACGACGGTTATTACCGGAGACGACAAGATGATCCGCTCTTGGCGTGTGGAAAGTACGCTTCCCGAACAGATCGAGGAGAACCGTTATGCCGAGGCGTGCCGGGAAGCTGTCCACCGTCAACAGGTGTGCAGAATCGAACGGAGCCGCGCCGGTCGGGAAAAGACGCCGCAGACCGATTCGTTGTGGGCTGAATACATGGCATTGCAACGATTGATCGACAGTGCCGAGATCGAAATGCTGCAAACGCTGCCGAATGGTGTTACCCCTTCGCCAGCCTGGATCGATAGGTTTGAAATGGTCGCTGCCCGTGCCAATGACAAGGAATACCGGCATCGAGACATCGTTTTGGCGCTGTACGACAGACTGAGCGACAGCGTGAAACGTAGCGCTAAGGGAATCGGTATCGCCCATTCCCTGTTCCCGGCTGAGTTGTTGCCCGGTGACGTGGCACCGGACGGCGAACTGGTCGATCCGTTCGGGAAAATGTGCCGGCTGGCCGATTTGCGTTCCCCCGGTAAATATATGCTGCTCGACTTCTGGGCTTCCGGTTGTCCCCCGTGCCGCATGTCGGCGCCCGAGATGAAAGAGGTGGCCGAAACATACCGTGACCGCCTGACGGTGGTGGCGGTCAATCTGGACGAAGTGCGGGCCGAATGGCTGAAGGCGGCGGAAAAGGACGGCATCGTCTGGACGAACCTAGCCGATCCGCAGGGGTTCGACGGCTTGCCTTACCGCTATGGGGTGAAAGGAATTCCCCATTACGCATTGCTCTCACCCGATGGCAAACTGGTCGCTTCGTGGGCCGGATATGGTCCCGGCTACCTGAAAAAGAACGTCGCAGAAGCGTTCGCGAAGGCCGATGCGGCGTCCGGGTAAAGGGGCGTTCAGATCTGGCCCTTTTTAGTCCGATAAAAAAACTCGAAACGGATATTGAAACATCCGACCTAACCTCGAGGTATAAATTAAACATCTCTTTCTTACTATGAAAAAAACACTTGTCGTTTCTATATTCGGCATCGCGGCATGCCTGCTGATGGCGTTTGTTCTTTTTGCGAAGAAAAATATAACGCCGGCACCGGTGCAGCGACCGGCTTCCGCCTGGAAACTGGAAAAATCGAAGGCATGGGTCACCGGACGCATCGCGCTCGACAGCGGCTATGCCAAATCCGTTACACTTACCGCACCTACTTTATCGCTGTCCGGCATGTTCCATACGGAGCTGGCCTATCTGAATGAGGACGACGGAACATTTATGCTGGAAACGGATATTTATGGTCCGCAAAGGGAACACCTGATTTATAGCGGCAACGGCATTCCTGTTTATCTCGAACCTGGCGATACGCTTCATGTCGAATTCGCTTCCAGCGACTTTATGAAAAACAGTGACGGCAAATTCTCTTCGGTGCGGTTCAGCGGACCGAATGCGGCGGTAAATGCCGACCTGTTGGCCTTTGCTGTATATAGGGGGAATGCAAGTTATGATCCGTTTCGCGAGGGAAAGACAGTGGAGGATTTCAGGGCCGGGACTGATGCGTTGTACAGAACCTATCGGGATCAATTGCAGGCATTCACCGTTAAGCGGCAGTGCGATCCGAAATTCTTCGACCTGGCGGATCGGGAGATTACTACTGCGAAGCAGCTGTATACCTGGTATGCGATAGAGGTCAGTGGTGGTGGCCCGCTTCCTGCCAAAGAGGCCCCCGCTCTCTTCGCAGGCAGCGAATCGTCGTTGGATGACCGGAATTTTACTTTCCTGATGCCGTACCTGTATTACCTGGATCAATTGGGGCAGGTCGATATCTGGGGGGCGGATACGGTCGGCAAACCGGAGACGGAGAAGATACAGGTTCTCCGCAACAACTTCGATACGCTTCTGGCCCGTTATCCGGCCGGATTGTCGCGCGATGCGTTATTGCTGGTTGCGCTGCAACGGCATTACAAGCACAAAGAGATCCGTGATGCTCTGTCGGATGTCTATTCCGCTACGGACCGTTATCTCCAAAGCCCGGTCATGCGCGAAGCGTGGGAGGAAATTGTCGCTCCTTACCTGGCTGCCGCCGCGCCGAAACGGAATGTGTACAAACTCGAACTGCGTCCGACCGAACAGTTTATCGCCGATCTGTTCGCACCGTACCGCAACAGCGGTAAGGTGCTGTATGTAGATATCTGGGGAGTGTGGTGCGGGCCATGTCGTCAAGAGATGCCCTATTCGGTCGAACTGCATGAAAAATTGCAGGGGCGTCCTGTCGAGTTCGTCTATCTCTGTACCTCCAGCGATAAAGGGGATTTCGACCGGGAGATCGTCAAATTGGGAATTGCCGATACCGGGAAGAATATTTGGTTGAACGAAGATGAAAGTAGGATATTGCGACACTATTTTGGAGTCAGCGGAACTCCGCACTATTGGATCATCGGCGAGAACGGCGACTTCGTGTCGGAATCCGCAACCGATCCTTCCGATCCGAAAACCTACGAAACGCTGCGGAAGCTGACGGAGAAATAGCGTCGCTTTGCGCGTGACGGTTTCGCGCGCTGGCTCGATAAGGGGAATACGAGAAACGCATCCGGTTAGGATGCGTTTCTCTTCGTGTCCGGGGGTGATTACCCGGGTATGCTTTGATGAATCGTTGTGTCCGGTCTGGCCCGACTATTCAGTTTTTGAAAAATCGCCGATGCGTGAGACCGGTGCGATGTCCATCGGTGCGAATTCGCCGCGCTGGTACTTGAAGTAGCCCGTGATGGCGATCATCGCCGCGTTGTCCGTCGTGAATTTGAACTCGGGAAGGTAGGTATTCCAACCGCGCTTGCTTCCCTCGGCGGCTACGGCGTTCCGCAGGCCTGAATTGGCCGATACGCCGCCGGCGATCGCGATCTCGTCGATGTCGTACTGTTTCGCCGCCTTGACCAGTTTGTTCAGCAACGTGTCGATGATCGTGCTCTGGAGAGAGGCGCAGAGGTCGGCCTTGTTCTGTTCGATGAAATCCGGATTGTCACGCATCTCGTCGCGCAGGAAGTAGAGGAACGAGGTTTTGAGCCCGCTGAAGCTGTAATCGAGGCCGTCGACCGACGGTTTGGCGAATTTGAAGCGTTGCGGGTCGCCCTCTTTGGCCAGCCGGTCGATCACCGGGCCGCCGGGGTAGGGCAGGCCCATGACTTTGGCGCATTTGTCGAACGCTTCGCCTGCGGCGTCGTCGATCGTCGTGCCGATGATCTCCATATCGAGCGGCGAATCCACGCGTACGATCTGCGTATGCCCGCCGCTGACCAGCAGGCAGAGGAACGGGAAGCGCGGGTGCGGGAGTTCCCGGTCCGGCAGGTCGATGAAATGCGAGAAGATATGTCCCTGCAGGTGGTTGATCTCCATCATCGGTACGTCGAGCGACAGGGCCAGTCCCTTGGCGAACGAGACGCCGACCAGCAGCGATCCGAGCAGGCCGGGCCCGCGCGTGAAGGCGATGCCGTCGATCTCCGAGGCCGAAATCCCCGCCTCCTTAATGGCCGTATCGATCACCGGGATGATGTTCTGCTGGTGCGCACGCGAGGCCAGTTCGGGGATTACGCCGCCGTATTTGCGGTGCACCTCCTGCGAGGCGATCACGTTCGACAGGAGCGTGGTGTTGCGGATGACGGCCGCCGACGTGTCGTCGCACGACGATTCGATGCCCAGGATTGTAATATCCATGCGGGGAATTTATTTATTGGCTATTTTTTAGTAAACTTGTGCATCCGTTCGCGCGCTGCGGGCGGCATCGGGAGTGCATGGGCAAAGTTATAAAAATATTGTTATCCTTCCTATCGGCGACCCTCCTCGCGCTGATCATTTTGCCCATCGCCTGCTCGCTGTTGCTGAACCTTCCTTCGGTGCAGGATTATGCGGGCCGCAAGCTGACCGGATGGCTCAGCGGGAAATTGCAGACCGAAGTGCATGTCGACAAACTGCGGCTGCGGCTTTTCAACCGTGTGACGCTCGACGGGCTGTATGTCGAAGATTACCATCAGGATACGATGTTTTATGCCCGGCGTATCGTGGTGCCGTTGCAGAGCCTCAACCCCTTTACGGGCCGTGTCGCGCTGGGGCGTGTCGAGCTCGAGCAGCCGAAGTTCTACCTGATGCAGGACAGTACGGGGCGCACGAACCTCAAACAAATTCTGCTGAAGCTCAAGCGCGAGCGCAAAAAGGAGAAAAAAACGTTCCGGCTGACGGCTGCGGGTGTTGCGATCAGCGACATGGCTTTCAAGCACCTGAAGCTCGAGCGGCGTGACCGCGATTACGGGGTGAATTTTACCGACCTCGATGTACGCCGGTTCAACCTGCGCGTACACGACGTTTCGGTTGTGAACGACAGCGTGAACCTGGCGATCGACCATATTTCGCTCGAAGAGCGCAGCGGGTTGGTGATTGATGCCCTGTCGACACGCAATTTCAAAATTTCCGGTTCCGGGATGCGTTTCGAACGGTTGGCCCTGCGAACTCCCGACTCGCGCGTGGGCATGAACCACCTCTATTTCCGGACCGGTACGTGGAAAGGCTACAACGATTTCCTGGAGAAGGTGGATATTTCGTCAGAGATCGTCGATTCGCGCGTTAGTTTCCGCACGATCGCTTTTTTCGCCCCGATGCTGCGCAACTGGCAGACCGTTTTCGAACATGTGAACGGTACCGTCGAGGGGCCCGTGGCCGCGATGTCGGGCAACCTGACGCGCGTGGATTGCCGCGATACGCGCGTGAGCGTGCGCTTCGGCATGTACGGCGTTCCGGACATTCCCCGCACGCGCTTTACATTCGACGTGGCTTCGCTCGAAACCAACGAGGCGGACGTGGCCTTTATCCTCGGCGATATTGCCGGGCGGACGCTCCAGCCTACCGATGCAGAGCGGTTGCGCCGGATGGGCCGCATCTCGTTTACGGGACGTTTCGACGGCCTGTTCCGCGATTTTGCGGCATCGGGGCGGCTCGGCATGGATCAGGGAAATGTCAACCTGAAATTGAACTTCAAGTCGCTGCAGGCCCGTACTGCCGGATTCAGCGGCGAGGTGCGTACCGACGGGTTCGACCTGGGTAGCCTGCTGCAAGTGCCCAAGTTGGGCCGGTTCACGCTTTCGGCCGGCGTCACCGGTTCGTACGGGGGCGGCATGCTCAAACTCAAGACGAAAGCCGACCTGCCGCGCATCTATTATAACGGTTACGATTACCACGATATCGAACTCAACGGCGAATTCGACAACCGCAGTTTCCTCGGCGCGATTCAATCCAAGGACGAAAACCTGTCGTTCGATTTCGACGGGCAGCTGGCTTTCAACGATACGGTGCCCGCCTATAATTTCGCGTTGCAGCTCTATCGGGCCGACCTGCACAGGCTGAACTTCAACAAGCGCGATTCGGTGTCGGTCGTGCGCGGCAACCTGGTGGCGGTGGGCTCTGGCTCGACACTCGACAACATGAACGGGGAGGCGACCGTCAGCCACATGGTCTATGTCAACCATCTCGATACGGTCCGTACGGGCAACATCCGTTTCGTCGCGCAGAACAATGCCGAACGCAAACAGTTGGGGATGTACTCTTCGTTTGCCGACGTCGAATTCCGCGGTCGGCTCGGCTACAAAAACCTCTTTTCGTATTTTACCAATACGCTGGTCACCTACCTGCCCTCGCTCGACGAAACTTCGCGCCGCAGGCGTGCCGAGCGTCCCGAAAAACCGCAGGCCGCCACGGTGGATAACTACTACCTGGTCAAAGTCGACGTCAAAGAGGCGAACAACGTGGCCGGTATTTTCCTGCCCGGGCTCGAACTGGCCGAAGGGACGAAGCTTTCGTTCCTGTTCAATCCGCAGAGCGATATTTTCTCGCTCACCTGTACGTCCGACTACATCGAGCGCGGCAATTTCTTCGTCTCGGACCTCAATGTCAGCAGCCGGAACCAGGGCGACTCCATTTCGCTGTACCTGCGCTCGGACGATATTTTCGTCGGCGGGGTCTATATGCCGGATTTCTCGGTGCAGGGCGGTGTGAAGGAGAACCAAATCCGCCTGGCGACCCGTTTCAACAACAAAGAGAACGGTGCCTATGCACTGATCAGTACCGTATCGACTCTCCAAAGCGATCCGCTCAGCGGCATTCCGCAGCTCAGGATACATTTCTATCCTTCTACGTTCGGTACGGATAAACAGATATGGGCGCTCGGCGCAAAGGAGATACTTTACGATTCGACCCGTATGGTGGTCGACAGTTTCATGATGGTCAGCGGCAAGCAGCGGCTGGTGATCGACGGCGTCGCGTCGCACAGCATGGCCGACACGTTGCACCTGAGGATGGATAACTTCGACCTGACGCCGCTTTCGCAGATTACCGACCGGCAGGGCTACCGCATCAGCGGGTTTACCAGCGGTTCGGCCGATATGGCTGCAGCGCTGGGTCGCGGCGTGCTCTATGCGAATATCGCCTTCGACGATATCCGGGTGAACGACATTCCGATGCGCAATACGGTTTTCCGCAGCAAATGGGATTTCAATGCGCAGCGCGCGCTGTTCGAACTGGCGGACCGGCAGCAGCAGACGCCCATCGTCCAGGGTTACTACCAGCCTTCGGAGCGCTATTACCGTGCCGACGTACAGCTCGACAGCATCGACCTGGCGCTGTTGGACCCGGTACTCAAGGGGGCGATCCGCGACAGCCGGGGAACGGCCAATGCGGCGCTCAGGCTTTCGAATCCCGAGGGGCGCATGCGGCTCGACGGGAGGATCGTCGTCCCGTCGTTCCATACGACGGTGGACTATACGAATGTACCCTATA
>OFMQ01000883.1_pt1 | contig 18340 bp, 4 predicted proteins | sample 1541851 | NCBI WGS metagenome assembly OFMQ01 (sample SAMN04209227, study PRJEB22552) | human gut metagenome | biome: gut; material: feces | host: Homo sapiens | place: USA: Oklahoma | reverse complement strand
GGGGGGGGGTGTAATTTTGTGGTTAGGAACTCAGACCCCCATGCAACTGGGGAATTTCTTACCGCCGGCCTTCTGCCGGCGGAGCTCGGCGAGCAGTTCGTCGTGCATGCGCTTGAACTCCGGGTAAAAACGGTTGCATTTGTACTGGCTGATGGTACCATCGGCGTTTAGACACTTCATCAGGAAAGCCGAGTACAGGTCCCGCTGGACCTTGTCGCCATTGCTGAGCGTCTTTTCCCGCTGGCTGAGAGGCGCCTTTTTGTTCGACCCGTCCGTGTGGTCATACTGGCTGGCCTTAATGGGCTTTGGGTCGTACCTGGTGACCGTGGCTCCGCGGGCCTTGCCCTTGCGGGTGAGGGCCTCTATAAACATGGATGGGGCGTGGTTGGCGATGCTCTTGCCGAACCTCTTTTTGCTGTACGGACGCCCCATCTTCGGGTTGATCTTAGTCTTCTTGGACCGCTTGGACAGGCCGGCCATAGACATCCGCTCCACATTGATCTGGTTGCCCATGGAGAGGACTTCCTCCGCAAGCCGTTCGTGGAACTGCTTCAGCTTGGCCTGCCGCTTGGCATACAAGGTGCGGCGGAGATAGAAGGTCTTGTAGTAGCCCTGGGAGTAGTGCCACTCCCGCCGCTCACCCTTCTTGAGTCGCTTGATGCGGCCGAGCTTGTCGTAGTTCTGCGGATTGCTGGCCCGGCGCTGCCGGTCCAGTTTGCGGTCCAGCCTGGCAATCTCGGCCTCGATGTCGTTCACCTCGCCGCCCAACTCCCGCAGGTCCAGCTTCTTGTCGTAGGTGATGGCCACCGTGGAGGTGCCGAGGTCAATGCCAACCTCCGCGTTGGGCGACATGGGTTTTGCCATGGTGGGTGAGGTGCCTTCCAGTACCAGCTGGAGGTAGTACTCCCAGTGGGTCTTATGCCACTTGGCAACGACTCTGCAGTACTTCACCCGGTCGCTGAGGGCCCGCTGGGCCCATTTGTCATTGCCCCGGACCTGGATGGGGATCCGCCGGCTGCCCCAGATCAAGCAGCCCTTCTTCGTGTCGTAGCGGATGCCCTGCCGGTTGGTCTTACCTTCCAGGGAGCGGAACTCCTCCACCTTTTTATAGTGGAGCCGTTTGCCCTTGCCAAAGAGGACGCTGGATACGCCCTTCCAGGCCTGGGAGGCAATCTTCTGCACCGTGTTGGCATCCAGGAAGTTGCTGATCTGTTTGCCGTGAACCTTCAGGTACACCTGGAAGGCGTATTCGGAGAGCCCGTACTGTTTCCGCTTAGCCTTGAGGATGTCCTTTTCCGCGTCGCTGAGCTCGTAGCCCTTTTTCCGCTGCTTCATGCGGATAGCATTGACCTCTTTGTCGCGGTAGTAGCTGTTGAGGCGTTTGTTTGCCTCGCCGACCATGATGTTATAGGTCTTGCAGCCAAGGAACAGGCAGTGTCCGATGAACTTGCCGTCGTCCGGCGTGCAGAGCAGCCGGTACTGCGCGATATAGCTTGGCGTAGTGGAACGCTTCATGGAGACAGGCCCTCCCTTCACTGAGATTTGCTTCTCTACATATATTATATGCATATCTGCGCTTTCGTATTTTCAGACCAGGAGGGCAAACAAAAAACTGGCGGGAGGATACCCCCCCCCGGGCTATTTGCTTTTCTGATTGTTGATGTAGGGTTTGATTACATCCAGCGAAGCGCTGCCAACCGTCTCGAAGAATGAACCTCGGGCCCAACGAGTCGGTAGCCTGCGCAGCTGAGGGAACTCCCGGCGCAGATGGACAGAGCTGGTCTGCTTAATACCTTTCACGATGGAGATGGGAGACAGCCCTAACGGGCATTCCAATAGCAGATGTACATGATCTGGCATCACCTCCATCGCCAGGACAAGAATATCACTCTTTTCAGCGTACTCGACGATGATGCCCTTCAGCTGTTCATCGACGCCGTCCACGAGTGCCTTCAGCACATCAGGCATGGCTGTGCCACAAATGCGTGCAGGAGGGGTACTTGGCCGCTCCGCGGCCCGCTGCGCGTACAGGTCGCCATTCCTCTCGCCGAACTAAAGTTCGGGAGCTACCTGGCGATTTTCTCGGTGTAGTGTTTGTTTTGAGGAGGAGAAAGGCGGTTAGATTGGGTCCTTGGTTTTGCCTGAGGCGTTTTGGGGCGATTGGCGAAGAGGAAAGGAGTCTTTTTTAACGAAGAAAAGTGGCAGAGATTTTTGTTCCTGCCAGAGGCTGTGGCTAAGGGCCGGCTCCGCGCCGGAGCCTATTTTGGGTCCGTGGGATTGGCCTGTTTATCGTGACGGCGGAGATGGCTCGTTGTAGCACGAAACGACGGAATCTCACGGACCAGACATAGGTTCCCGCGAGGGAACCAGCTGAGGCGAGAGCCTAAGCAGCCAAGGGGAACCTCCCGCCACATTTCTTCGTTAAGAAAGATTCTTATCTCCTTGCTGCTTATACAAAAGGCCCAGCACATCCGCAAATTACTCTCCAAAGCCCAACTACATGGCATCCATTTCCTTCCAGCCCTTAACGAAATCCGAACATTTATAGCCGGAACTATCCGGATTTTGAAGGGGCAATAGCTAGATTTTGTACTGCATAATATCCAGCCATGCCCAAAAAGAACCCACCTGCAATGTAGAAACCCAAGGCAAAACAAATCAAAGGAGGATTGATAATGAGCCCTGATTTTTCTTCCAAGTTGAGGCGGTGCGGACCTTTGGTTCTTGCAGGGATGCTGATGGTAAACTCTCTTCCCATCGGTGCCCTCGCCGCCAACATCAGAGACTTCAAGGATGTAGACGACCACTGGGCGTATAACGCCCTGGACTGGGCTGTCGAAAATGGAGTCATGACGGGGACCAGCGCAGACACGATGTCTCCAGACGGTCTCCTCACCCGGGCACAGATGGCAACTATGATCGACCGGCTTTACGGCGCTTACAAGGGCGCCGACATTTCCGCATTCACAGATGTGGCGATGGGCAGCTGGTACTACGACTACATTGCGCAGGCGGTTCAAATGGGCACCATGGCTGGCTATGATGGCAACATCATGCGGCCGAACGACCACATCACCCGCGAGCAGGCGATCGTCGTGATCGCCCGCGCACTCTGTCTGATGATGGAGTACGACGAGGACTTGTCCAAATTCTCGGATGCCGGCCTCGTTGGTTCCTGGGCCTATGCCGATATATGCCGTATGGTAGAGAAGGAGTTTGTCGCCGGTTATCCGAACGGCATGCTCGGCCCCAAGGACAACATCACCCGCGCTCAGATGGCCCAGATCCTCGCCAGGATCTTCAGCCATATCCATGAGCGGGGTACTTTGACGGGCGAGTACGACGACATTGTACTGGTCCGCGGCGATGTGGACATCCGCGATGCAGTGTTCAATGGCGACCTTATCATCGCTAACGGCCTTGCGGAGCGGGAGCTGACCCTGGAGGATGTTACGGTCAAGGGCAACCTGGTCGTCTGGGGTGGGTCCAAGATCCATGTGGAAGGCCAGTCTGATGTTGCGGGAGTTGTCACGCCCCGTAACGACGGGGATGTGCAGGTCATCTTCGACGAGAGGGCGACCGAGATCTCAAAAAAGGACTGCCAGGTCACCTACCCCGGTTCGATGAACCCCGACAACGAGGTCATCTGGACGAACAAGAAACCCACGACCCCCAGCAGGCCTACCGGAGGCGGCGGTGGAGGCGGCGGCAGCCGGCCCATCGTTGTCAAGCAGCCCGACATTGAGTTTACCCTCCCCAGCGTCCTCTATGTCGGCGATACCACCACTGTGAAGACGATCCTGACCAACACGGACTCAGTGGAATGGTCTCTGACCCTGAATGGGACGGCCAAGGAGCTGACTGGCTTCACCAAGGATGGCGGCGAGCTGTCCTTCCTGGAGTCCGGCACCTATGTCCTCAAGGGTGTGGCCAAAAATGGGAGCAACACGGACACCTGCGAGCAGACTGTCAAGGTCATCCCGGTGGCCAACCTTGGTTTCTCCCTCCCCCAATACGCCCACACTGATTCGACGACTCCGGTGAAACTGCTGTTTGAGAACGGCGAGGGCGGAAATGTCAGCTGGAGCATGACAAAGGACGATCAGCCCTATGAGATGCCGGACGGCTTCAACAATGAGGGCGGCTCTCTGGTCCTTCCCGAAACTGGGACCTACACCCTGACTGCCTCCTATACGGATGCAGCCGGGAAGGTCTATAAGGAGACCCAGACGATCACCATTCTGCCGGTCATCTCCTTGGACATCAGCATTGATCCAGGCGAGACACACATCGATGTGGCCGCCACTGTCACCGCCAATGATGCAGGCCTGCCTGTCCAGTGGACGCTGTCCCAGGGCGGCAGTGAGCTGGTTTGGGACTCGGTGACAGACAGCCAGCTTGGCGCCACCGGCGGCGAGCTGTTGATCCCCACGGTTGGCCAGTACCAGCTGCAGGCATCGGTCCCCGATGCTTCCGGCCGCGTCTTCACCTCCAATGTGGAGTCGATCACCATCGAGGGCCTGCTGGAGCCCTGCCTGACTGTTTCTCAGTACGGCTGGACCGACCGGGCGTTCCTCGTGGAGATGACTGGCTACGACTCCTACCCTGTCTCCTGGGAAGTGACCAATGAGCAGGGCGCCGTTGCCTATCGGGGGAACCTGAGCGATGACGGCGGCAACATCCAGATTGACACCCCCGGCGTCTACAATATCCAGGCAACGGTGACTGACCGGCTGGGCCGGGAGTTCACTGAGCAGGCCTCCGTCGAGGTCCTGCCTGTCATCGAGCTCACCGCTTCGGCTGACAAGGCCGGCCTGCACCTGGACGAAAAACTGGCCCTGAACTTGGATACCAGGAACACCGCCGAAGACCAGACCATCACCTGGGAAGTCAAGAAGGATGGGGTCGTGTACGAAGGCCTCGACCTGTCGAACCTCCCGGAGATCAGCTTCACCGAAAAGGGTGCGTACTCCTTCATTGCCAAGACTGCCGACAAGGCTGGCCGTGAGTATGAGTCCGAGGAAGTCTCGGTCCGCGTTATCGAGGACCTGGACCTCATACTCTCGGCGGACCGGATCGACGAGCCGGACGCAGAACTGCTGACGGCGGACGCCCTTACCGAAATGACCAAGCTCCACGAGGACGAGGATGCCAAGATCACCCTGACGGTTGGGAATGGCTTCCCGGCCAGCGTCTCCTGGAAACTGGAGCGCGATGGAGTTGAAATCCCGGTCACGCTCAACGATGATGGCGGCGAGCTTGATTTCGATGAGCTGGGCGACGGCGACTACACGCTGACTGCCACGGTGGCCGATGAATTGGGCCGCGAGTACACGGAGAGTGTCTCCCTCAAGGTCTACCCGGTCATTGACCTGAGCATCGATGCTCCTGAGAACATCCACTTTGACCAGGCTGCGACGATCGGCCTGGATGCGCCTGACCTGGGCGGCCTGACGGTGAAGTGGTCCGTGATGTCGGAGACGGGTGCGGAGGTTCCCAATACGCTCGGCAATGACGGCGGCGCCCTGAACTTCATCGAACCCGGCACCCATTTCATTTCCGCTTCTGTGACGGATGAGCTTGGACGCGAGTTCTTCACCGGGACCAGTATCCTGGTCTGGAATACAGTCCAGCTGTCCTTCAAGCTGCCTGAGTTCTCCCACCCGGATGAGACGGTCGTGGTCAAGATGACCTCTGAAAATCTGCGTGAGAACCAGATCGTCTGGTCCCTGACTGTGGATGGGGAGCCTGTCTCCCTGGCCGCCGGCGTGGACGGGTCTCTGACCAATGACGGCGGCAGCGTCAAGTTCACCAAGCCTGGCGCCAATGTCCTCACGGCTACCGTGACCGACGAGCTGGGCCGCACCTTCACCTACGACCAGACCATTCAGGTGTATCCGGTCCAGACTCTGGACCTGAACGCCACAGCGGCCGTCCATACGGACGAATACGCCGAAGTCACCCTGAGTGCCAACACGGACCTGCCTGTCACCTGGAAGGTCACGCCCTCCAACGACCCGGATACAGCTACCAGTTATACTGGAAGCCTGACCGGCAGCGGAGGGTCCATCCAGATCGACCATGCCGGCGTCTATGACATCACGGCCTCCGTGAAGGACGCCACCGGTCGCGTGTTCACCTCTGCGACCAGGTCTGTCAAGGTCTATCCGATTGCCGGCCTGAGTTTCACGCTCCCGGCGACTGCCTGGACAGACTCTGGTATCCCTGTGGACCTGCTGTCCTCCGATCTGGCGGATCAGAATGTCACCTGGACTCTGTCCAAGGATGGCGTCCCCGCTGAGATGAAGGACTATGTGTTTGGCTCCCTGAACAACAAGGGCGGCAATATCCGGTTTACGGATGTCGGCGCCTACACGCTGACTGCCACGGCTGAAGATGAGCTGGGCCGCGAGTACAGCTGCTCTCAGACGGTGCAGATCTACCCGGTAATCGGCCTGACGGTCACCACAGAGGCCGCCGGCCACACGGACGAGGCTCTGGATGTCACTCTGGACAAGGCCAACTGGGACGGGCAGAATATCTATTGGACTGTCCTGAAGGATGGCAAGGAAGTGGCGCCCAAGTTTGAGCTGGGAGCCGGCGGCGGCCATGGGTTCGTCACTGAACCGGGCCTCTACACCTTCATCGCAAAGACCACTGACGAGCTGGGCCGCGAGACGACCGCCTCCCGCAGCATCCAGGTCTACCCGGTAGGACAGGCGGGCTTCTACCTGCCTGCCGCGTTCCACACGGACACTGAGGTCGACCTGACCACTGATTTCAGGGAACTGGGCAGCAACGCGCTGTACTGGACGCTGACCCGCAACGGTGAGGTTGTCCAGCCCTCCACGGTGATGTCCGGCGATCTGAGCGCCGAGGGCGGCAAGCTCCAGTTCCGGCAGACGGGCGACTATAAGCTGAAGGCCGTCTTCACGGACGGCGGCGGCCGAGTCTACTCCTACGAGCAGGAATTCACCATCTACCCGATCCCGCAGGTCAGTTGGACGCTTCCCAGCTACGCCCATACGGACACTGAGTTCTCGGTGCCCGTGAAATCCTCCAATGTCTCCGGCATTGAGGGCACAACCATCAACTGGTTCATCGCTGACACCTACGGCGTGCGGCAGGCCTGGAACACCTATGTGGCCGGCAGCCTGACCGCCGAGCCTGGCGACATCCGCATCAAGCATGCCGGCACCTATACGATCGGCTGCGAGGTCACGGACGCCACCGGCCGGGTGTTCTCCTTCGATGGACCCAGCATTGAAGTCCTGGCTGAGCAGGAGCTCAGCGTGGCCATCACCGAGACAGAGGTCTATGTGGGCCACGAGGCTGAAGTCCTGACGCTTGGCAACAACAATACGCTCCCCATCCACTGGTCCCTGAAGAAGGATGGACAGAGTGTGGACATTGACCGGTATGTCACCGGCGATTTGAACAACTACGGCGGATGCATCCAGTTCACAGAAGCCGGTACCTACGAGCTGATCGGGACGATGACGGACGGCCTTGGCCGCCAGTTCAGCGCCTCCGATACGATCCGGGTACTGCCTGTGGGCGGCCTGTCCTTCAGCATCTCTGGTATGGAGTATGTGGGCAACGAGGTCCCTGTCATCATGGACTCTCTGGTCAATCCCACCGGCGCCAATATCCAGTGGTCTGTGGAAAAGGACGGCGCTACCTACGCCATGGACCTGTCCGGGTTGAACAACGACGGCGGCAAGGTCGTATTCCCCGAGGTTGGCAGCTACACCCTGATCGCCACTCTGGACGATGGAAGCGGGACGCCCTCTGTGGCCAAGCAGAACATCCAGGTCATCTACAAGGCTGACCTGTCCGTGAACGCTCCCTCCCAGATCCATGTGGGGCAGCCCTTCGATGTAAGCCTCTCCGGCAGCGGCACCCTGAATGTGAAGTGGGGTGTGAAGATGGGCAATGTGCCCGTCGAGCTGGACGGCAACACTGGTTCTCTGACCGGCACCGCTGGCCAGCTGACCCTGTTCAAGGTTGGTACCTACACGATCACGGCCACTACGGTCGATGATGCCGGCAACCCGCATACGGCGTTTGCCACCGTAGATGTGACCAATATGGCGCCTCAGATCGACTCCTTTACCGCAGAGGCCACCCGCAATGTTGTGGGCGACCGCTACTACGCAGACCTGAACGCCACCTGCTCTGACCCGGATGGCGATGAAGTCCATCTGGAGTGGGATGACGAGTACCAGGAGGATGGCTACTACTCCATCGGCACTCATACGATCCGTGTGAGGGCCGTGGACGAGTGGGGTGCCGCCTCTGAGTGGGTCTCCCGGGAAATTGAATTCATCAACGACCCGCCCGTCATCACCTCCTTCACGGTCGAGCCGACCCGGCAGCTCCAGAACGGCAAGTTTGTCGGCAATGTCTCCGCCAAGGCCACTGACCCGGACGGCGACAGCGTGACCCTGGAGTGGGACGGCGACTACCGCAGCGACGGCCTCTACGAGCGCGGCAGGGTCCACCGGATCCGCGTCCGGGCTGTCGACGAGTATGGCGCAGCCTCCGAGTGGAGCGAGAAGACCATGGAGTTTGTGAACCAGGCTCCCTCCGCTCCTGTGATCCAGAAGACGCCATCCGACGGCGTTGTCCGGCCCAGCCAGACGGTGACCATCACCGCCTCCGCTACCGACCCCGAGGGCGACAATATTCACTACGAGTGGGAAGGTCGGAAGGCAGAGTCCTCTACTTACGATTACGGCAAGCACCTGATCAAGTGCCGGGCCGTCGACGAGTTCGGCGCCGCCTCCAAGTGGTCGGCCATCGTCTTCTTTGTTGCCGACAATACTGGCGGCGGCATGGAGCTGACTGACGCAAACTCCTACCTGGAGGAGCCCGGTATCAGCTTCACCGATGATGGCGAGACCATCTATGGCTACATCACCAAGTATTCCTTCAATGTTCCCGCAGTGAGCGGCCATAGCGGCAACGACTGGGGTAAGGTCGAAGCCTACAATATCCTCACTAAACAGTGGGATCAGGTTGCGTACAAAGAGGTCAGCAATGGCGTGAACCTCTCCGGTACGCTTCCCAGCGGCACCTACACCCAAATGCGGTTCCATTACTACACCAACCACAATTGTATGTACGGCAAGAGCAATATCACCTACACGGTCGAGTATGAGTTCTAATTCAGAACCCAATACTTGACGGCTCAGGCTGGCAACAGCTGGCAGCGGGAGCAGGAAACATCTCCTCTCCCCTGTCGGCGCCGCCGGCCGTTTTAGAAAGGAAGTGTTTCACCTTGGCAAATGATCCTATCAAGCGTGGGGTCAGCGTACTGCTGGCAGGCGCCATGATGGCTGGGATGCTCCCGGCCACGGTCCTTGCCGATGCGCCTGATACCCACAACTACCAGGCAACTGTCTACAAAAACCAGGTACCCGGCCAGGACGAGCTGATGGGGCCGGACGAAGATCTGAACATCTATGTCAGCATCGATATGTCCGGCGGGGATGAGCAGATCTACTCTGTGCATACCTGCTCTGACCCGCATGTGAACGACCCCTACATCACCCCTGCCACTCAGGAAAACAATGGACTGATCTCCTATATCTGCAGCCACTGCAACGCCTCGGCTGAGGTAGAGATCCCCAGGCTGGACGAGGACGCTCTTGTTCCTGACGGCGGCACCGGTCTCCAGGCTAATGGCTCCGAATGGGAGCGCTGGCTTGGCTCAGATCCCTTTCCCTCCGCTGTCCAGGATGGCAATAATGTAGTCCAGATCCAGAACCGGCTGTTCAACGCCGATATCGACATGGGCGCCGTTGAGCCCTCCAATATCGCCATGCTGGCCAGCGATGCCGACGGCGCGGCTGTGCTGGCGGCCGGCAGTGAGGTCGATGATGACCCTGAGCAGTGGCCGGCTGCGGCCACCCAGGGCGTTGTGTACAACACAACTCCCGGCAAGGAGAAACTCCATCTCTTTGTCGACTTTGAGCACCCTGATGCCGAGGGAGCTACCATCAAGGCGGCTCACAGATGCGAGCAGGGCGCCTCTCTCATCAACGAGTCCAAAAAGGCCACCGCAACCGAAGATGGTTACATCAAGTACCGCTGCGACAAGTGCGGCTCGACAGCCGAGCTGAAAGTCCCCAAGCTGACGCTGGATGCCTTCACTCTGGCCGATGAGTCCAGGAATGACATCCAGAACGGCGTTGTCTACAACGGCGAGGAATATACCATAGTCTATGAGGTCGCCCAGGGTTCCCGCCGGTTTGTTGGAACAAACCTGGACAACAATGTCCGGATCACCGACCCCGGCACCTACAATGTGATCATCACCATCAATAATGCCTGCTATGACAATGTCGAGCTGCGCGGCACCGACCAGCTTACCGTTCGTCCCAAGCCGGTGCCCCCTCCTGGGACTGACTTCTTCCAGAATAAAATCTATGATGGTACAAGCCTGCTGGCCGGCAAGTCGTTCACCTATCAGGATGTGAAGGGCCAGCAGATCACGGTCCCTATGACCGTTCATGCCGTGGCCATGAAGGGCAGGACCCCGGAAGCAGACGAGTCGACTCAGCTGTCTGATCCTACCACAGCCGGCGCCTACGCTGTGACCTTTACCATCACAGACCCCAGATACTGCTGGGATGTGGATGACGACACCGACAATATTTATTCTCGGTACACGCTCATCTGCTACATCCTCCCCAAGACTGATGCCGTCTTTGTCAACGACAAAGAGTCGGACATCAAGCTGCTCAATGCAGAATCTGACCTGTACACCTTCACTGTGTATCCTGGCCAGGCCAGCTTTGATTCCAGCAAGGCCGGCAAAACCAAGACTACGGTCCTGATCAGCCGCAAGGATAACAGCTGGAACGGCGTCAGCCTGTCGGTCTCCGGCCTCGATGTCGAGGTTAAGAGCCGTCAGATCCTCACCGTCAAGGACAATCCGGTCATCAACAAACCAGTCGGCACCCCATATGCCGAGCTGGGCCTGCCCGCCACCGTCACTATCGACGCCGAGGGCACCGGCGGCTATGAGGCCACTGTGCCGGTGACCTGGGACAGCGGCAGCTACAATGACCAGTCTGTCACCCAGACCCTCACGGGCACTTTGGACCTGAGCCATCACCCGGAACTGAACAACAGCGGCAGTGTAGTGGCGCAGGCGCAGATTAACCTCTCCAAGGGCTCTGCCACCGCTCCCAGTTTCACCGCGTTCAGCAAGGTCTACGATGGCAATGCCACCCCATTCGCTCTGCCCAACGCTACAGAGGGCATTCAGTCCATGTCTGTGCGCTATACGGGCGACGATTTGAATAACAGCAAGTATCAATCCAACACGCCTCCGGTGAATGCCGGTACCTACACGGCCATTGTCGAGTTTACCATGGTGCCCGGCTTTGAGCAGCTTACCCCTTCTCGGGTCAGCTACATCATCACACAGGCGTCCCGCACCTGCCCCGCTCCCACCATGCAGTCCTGCACGACGACCAGCATCACCCTGAATACGGTCGAGGGCGCCGAATACAGTCGGGACGGCCTCATCTGGCAGGAGAGCCCCATGTTTGAGCACCTGGACCCTGGCACCGAGTACACCTTCTACCAGAAGCTGCTGGAGTCCGAGGACAAGAACTACGCGGAGACTGAACCTTCCTCTGCCAAGTTCTTCACCGAGCAGCAGCAGGCCGGCTCCATTGATCTGCAGCCTCAGTCGGCTGACTATACGGGCAGCCCGATCCCTTACCGCGTGGCCCCCATCTCCGGGGTCGTGAAGAGCACGATCCAATACTATGTGTACGACCAGTGGACGGCCGCTGCTCCCACCAATGCCGGCGTCTACCAGGTGAAGGTCACCTTCGAGATGAATTCCGGCTATGCTCCTATTGAGCCGGTCGATACGACTCTGACCATCAACAAGGCCAAGCGGCAGGCCCCACCCGTCCCCACGGCCAGCAATGTTGGCACCAACAGCATCTCGATCACCACTATCCCGGGCGTTGTCTATGCCATTGAGGGCATCAACAGCGGCGCATATCAGCCCAGCACTCTGTTTGAGGGGCTTACTCCCAACACTGAGTACACAATCAAGGTAAAATACCCCGCCGACGATAACCACGAGGAGAGCCCTGAATCCTCCGCCACTGTCCGAACGGCCAATCAGACTACCACCGCCGATACAGTCCAGTCCGCAGTTTACACCTACGATGGGACCGGCAAGCGTCTGGTTGCCAATCAGCCGGCCGGCTGCACCGAAGTGGTCCAGACCTTCACCGGCATCAACGATACCGTGTACGGTCCCAGCACTGAGGCCCCCACCGATCCTGGTACATACAAGGTGGCCGTCACCTATAAGATGGATGCCGGCTACGACCAGATCCAGCCTCAGTACGCTAACCTCACGATCAACAAGGCTGAACAGGCCGCGCCTCTGGCCCCTGTGGTGAATGCCGTGACTGACTCCAGCATCACCATCAACACGACTGAGGGTGTGAGCTACAGCATTGACGGTGGCCGCCACTGGCAGACGACCGGCGTTTTCACCGGCCTGAACCGCGATACTGTATACAGCATCATCCCCAAGGCCGTGGAGACCAAGTTCTACAAGGAGCAGACTGGCCCGGCTACCGAGCAGCGGACTGAAAAGACCACTGTCCGGTTCCCTGAGATTGCTGACCAGACATATGAGTTTGACGGCACGGCCAAGACCTTCACGCTGCCCAAGTCGATCACCGGCATTTCTGCCATGCAGATTACCGGATACGGCAGCCTCAGCTCTGCTCCCTCTGCTCCCGGAGACTACAAGGTGGCCATTGCGTTCACCCCTTCCGACGGCTATCAGCTGCCCGAGGAGCGGCCCTCTCCCACCCTACACATCATCCAGAATAGCAAGCCTCTAGCTCCTGTCCTGAAGGATGAGTCGACTACCTACAATGGGCAGGCCCAGGCCTACCATGGCGCCGACAATATCCCCGGCATCACCTCTGTGACCATCACCTATGTTGGCGAAGACTATGGGCCCTCCATGACCCCTCCCACCAATGCGGGAGAGTATGAGGTGACGGCTGACTTTACCGCCGAAGATGGTTACACGGTTGCCCACGGCCCCTACACGGCCAAGCTGATCATCAAGAAAGCCCCCCAGGAAGCCCCTGTGGCCTCCCTGGAGAAAGCCGAAGCCACCTCCCTGACTGCCTCCGCCATCCCTGGCGCCGAGTACAGCATCAATGGCGGCATCGACTGGCAGGACAGTAATGTCTTTGAGGGGCTGAACCCCTGCACCAGCTATACGATCCTGGTGCGCATGAAGGGCGACGACAACCATGAGCAGTCTGCCTCCAGGCCTGTCGTCGGCTCCACCAGCAAGCATCAGGTGGACATCCCTGAAATGCAGGACTACATTACCACCTACACTGGCATCGGCCAGCCCTATCCGTACACCAGCACCCTGGCTAAACTGGACGGTGTTAAGTCTGTGAGCGTGATGTACTTCGGTACCCTTACCAACAGCTCCCCCTACTCCAGCGCCGAGGCACCTGTGAACGCCGGCTCCTACACGGTCCGCTTCTACCTGACCCCGGAGACCAACTATGAGCTGGACTCTGATACAGCTGAAGCGCACATGACCATCGAGCGGGCGGCGCAGACCCTCGAAGTTGTCCCCAGCATTGCCAACCGCACCACGACCACTATCGCGGTCAACCCAGTCCCAGGCGCTGAATACAGCATTGACGGCGGCCTGTATTGGCAGTCTGCGCCCAAGTTCTCTGGCCTGACCCCGGACACCACCTATACGGTGACCATGCGCCTGGCCGAGACCGACAACTATAAGGCGTCCAATGAGACCTCTGCCAAGACCCGCACCATTGCGGATACTGGCCTCGACTATGAGATCAACTACAAGGACGAGACCATCCACTTCAACGGCGAGGTTGTCCAGGCCGGCAACGACTATTCTATGACCGACAAGCTGGACGAGGGTTCTTCTGTGAAGCCTGGCAGCACCATCTATGTAGGGCTCATTGACGACGGCACCGGCAAGCCTGGCGCTGTCACTATTGAGACTTTGCCAGAGCGGCCTGTCGCCCCCAATGTCACCGTCAACCCCTACGACTACACCATGAACACCACAGATGCCATGGAGTACTCCGCAGACAACGGCGACACCTGGAATCCATGCACCAAGGACATGAATGTGGAGGCCCTCCAGGACCAGGACATCCTGGTCCGCATCGAGGCTATCGAAGACTCCTCCTTCCACAGCGACTCCAGCACAGTCCATGTGCCCATTCGCGGCGAGGCTCCTGTAATCGCGGTCGACAATGAAACCGAGACTATGGACAGCACTGCCGCCATGGAGTATTTTGATGGCGAGAGCTGGATCCCCTGCCAGGACAATATGTCCGTTTCCAACCTGGTTGGGGAAAACATCCAGGTCCGGTACAGCTGCGATGGCGCCAAGCCGGCCAGCAATCCCGCAGATGTGGCCATTCCCACCCGCAACATTCTGCCCAATTTCAGCTTCGATATGGATGCCGAGACACTGGATGCCGATTCGGCCCTAGGCCAGGTCATGGAAAGCGAATCCTGGACAGATGTAGGCGATGGCTATGATGTTTCCGATAAGTGCGGCCAGGGCCTGACAGTCCGGGCCAAGCACGACGCCGGGCATTTTGCCAGCCTGCCCGAGACGGTTACAGTTCCTCTCCGCGAGGCGGCTCCCAGCTGGGCTATCGACAAAGAGAAAGTCCAGGTCACCGGGCTGACCAACGCCGAGTATTCCACCAACGACGGCGAGAGCTGGACCAAGGTCGAGGGCTGCGCCCTGGATGTCTCCAGCATGGCCGGACAGACGATCATCGTCCGCACCGCCCATACGGGGATCACCTTCGCCAGCGACCCTGCGAGCGTCGAGATTTTCGGTTATGCCGAGAGGCCTAATGTCAAGCTCGACATGGACGATGAGACCATCAATACCACTACCAGCATGGACATTTCCTCTGACAGCAAAAACTGGACTCAGGCCACCGAGCCTCTGGATGTATCCAGCCAGACTGGGACCACCATCTATATCCGCGAGCACGGCGATGACAATGAGTTCCCCAGCGATCCGGTCACCATTGTGATCCCTGGCCGCCGGCCCAAGCCCGAGGTCGAGATCAACAACCACGATGAAACCATCAACACAACCACCGAGATGGAGTACTCCACCGACGGCGGCGAGACCTGGACGCAGGCCACCGAGCCTCTGAAGGTTTCCGACCACTCCGGCGAGACGATCCTGATCCGGTTGCCCTCCACCGAGGATGAGTTTGCCAGCGCCGAGACGACCATCATCGTCCCTGCGCGGCCTGACGGTCCAGTTGTGGAGCTGGACACCGAGAAGCAGACCATCAACACCACCGAGGACATGGAATATTCCACCGACGGCGGCGAGACCTGGAACCCGGCGACCGAACCACTGGATGTGTCTGAACTGGACGGCAGGGATATCATCATCCGCTATCCGTCTGAGGACGATAAGCCGGCCAGCAGTGAAGTGACGGTGACGATCCCTGAGAAGAGACCTGCTCCTGATGTCACTCTGGATCCCAACCCCGGCATCATCTCCCCCTCCAAGGACTTGGAGTACAGCGATGACGACGGCGAAACTTGGAAACCTTGCCCTGACCCCTTCGATGTTTCGGACATGGGCGGCAAGGACATCCTCATCCGCGAACCGGCCACCGGTACTGAGCTGCCCGGTGAGAAAACGACCGTCCACATCCCGGAAAAGTACCCGACCCCCAGCGTGACCCTGGACACTGACAAGGAAACTATCGACACCACCGGTGACATGGAGTATTCCACTGACGGCGGCAAGACCTGGGATCCGGCGACTGAACCCATGGATATTTCCGGCATGACCGGACAGGACATCATCATCCGCATTCCCGGCGATGAGGACCACCTGGGCAGCGACCATCAGACCATCCACATTCCCAACCGTCCTGCGGCTCCCACTGTGGGCCACACGGACGAGAGTGTGCGTGGCCGGAACGATGGTTCCCTGACCAACACCACCACTGATATGGAATACCGCGTCTCCGGCGGCGAGTGGACCAAGATCGAGGGAACCTCTGTCACTGGTCTGGCTCCCAACACCTATGAGGTCCGGTACAGCCACACTGAGAGTAATATGGCCAGCCTTGCCCAGACGGTAACCATCGCTCAGGGCCGCGTGCCCAGCAGCGGCGGCGGTGGTGGAGGCGGCAGCAACAGCTCCTCCTACGACTACACGGTCCGGTTCGACAGCAACGGCGGCTCCTCTGTGGCTTCCAAGCATGTTGACCGTAACGAAAAGGTCCGCGAGCCCAAGGAGCCTACCCGGAAGGGCTATGTATTTGTGGGTTGGTACACCGACAAGGCTCTGAAGAACGAGTATGATTTCTCTGAACCCGTGAAGAAGAGCTTTACCCTCTATGCCAAGTGGGAGAAGGAGGCCATCGAACAGCCTGTGAAGCCTGTTCCCCCCGTCCAGAACGACAAGTCCTGGATGCTGAACAAGGAGGACCACATCGCGTATATCGCCGGCCGGACTGCTGATAAGGCGGCTCCCATGGCCAACATCACCCGCGGTGAGGTCGCCATGATCATTTACCGTCTGCTGTCCGATGAGGCCAAGCTCCAGTTTGAGACCAGCGCCTGCTCCTTCAAGGATGTGGCGCCCGACGCCTGGAACCGCACGGCCATCGCCACGCTGGCCAACGCCGGCATCCTGACTGGCTACGACAACGGCAAGTTTGGTCCAAACGACCATATCACCCGCGCACAGCTGGCGACCATCCTGGCTCGCTTCTGCGATGCCAAGGCGGCCACTGGCGGCGATCAGTTCACCGACATCGCCAACCACTGGGCCCGCCAGTACATCAATACGGCCGCTGCGGCTGGGCTGGTGCAGGGCTATGGGAATGGTGTGTTCGGGCCAGACAACAAGATCACCCGCGCCGAGACGGTCGTGATGATCAACCGGATCCTGGGCCGCAAGGCCTCTGCCGAGTCTGTCGTCCCTGGCTATAAGGTATTCTCCGATGTCGATACAAAGGCCTGGTACTTCTGGGACTTTGTTGAGGCAGCCAATTGGCATGACTTCACGGACAACGGCGGGACAGAACAGTGGACTAAGCTCGACTAAGCACTTATAACACCTGCAAAGACGGGTCGCCATTCCTGGCGGCCCGTCTCCTTTTGCTATTGTGAGGTTGGGGGCGGGCGTTTTTCAGCAAAGACAGCAGCATCTTTTTTAACGAAGAAAAGCAGGGGGATTCCTTCCTTGCCAGATGCCCTGCCGCGGGTCGGTTCCTTCAGGAACCTATGTGGGGTCCGTGAGACCTGCCTGCGGCTTTCTTTGAAAGCCGTGTGGTGACCTTCGAAGAAGGTCATGTGGTGGTTTTTTTTGAATGCCATGTGGTTTTCCGCTACGGCGGAGGTAGTTGGCTGTAGCGCAAAACACGAGAGCCTCACGGACCGGTGTTGGGTCTCTCCGAAAACCCGCACAGGTTCCTATAGGAGGAACCGATCCTGACGGGGTACCCGAACAGCAAAAGAAATCCTCCCGTTGAGGCTTTTCGCTAAAAAGATCCCTGCATGGGGGCCAGAGAAAACCTATATTCCCCTAGCACAAAACAACGGAACCTCACGGACCCGACATAGGTTCCCGAGAGGGAACCGGCTGAGGCAAGAGCTTAAACAGCCAAGGGGAACCACCATGCCACATTTCTTCGCTAAGAAAGACGGGTCACTCTCCTCTGCAACCTTCTCCCTGAACCGCAGCCCACATAGGCTCCCTACAGGGAGCCTACAGGAAGCTCCAAAACTTTAGTTCGGTGAGAGAATCAGCCAAAACTCTCCTCCGCGCTCTAAATGAGTTTCGATAGCTTCGCATACTATCGTTTTATCCAACATTTTAGAGAAAACAAAGTAAAAGGAGAGAGCATAGGATGGCTAACATCATTCGACTCGGCAGTCTCTATCTGAACGACTGCCCTGCAGAAATAGGACTAGCGTACAAGCCCGGCAAAACCATCAGCATTGGAGAAACTGCTCCCGGCAAGGAGATCCACTGGGTAGTGGTAAACGATATGCTGATCGCCGACCGCTGCATCCTTACCGAGGTCAGCTGGGATGACCTGAATGCCCAAAACCTGGTGTTCGGCAAAGAGGTTACTATCAGCGGGTTCCGCTTCACGGCGAGGCTGATCCAGGTTGGAGCCGAGGAAGGGGCTCCGAACGAATGGGATTCCGCCCTCGATGCCGTTGGAGAAGACAACTCCCTCTGGCATTGGGAAGATATGTTTTTCTGGGGACA
>OFMQ01000873.1_pt1 | contig 18491 bp, 10 predicted proteins | sample 1541851 | NCBI WGS metagenome assembly OFMQ01 (sample SAMN04209227, study PRJEB22552) | human gut metagenome | biome: gut; material: feces | host: Homo sapiens | place: USA: Oklahoma | reverse complement strand
TATCTCCAACTGTTTAAAATTAGTAAAGTAAAGAAGGAGGTAAATTTACTTATGCTAAAGAATTTGAAAAAAGCAGCCGCAATTGTATTATCATTTGCGATGGCCGTTCAGTTTGGCTTAGCAGACTCTTATTATGTAAATGCGGTGGAAGAACCGGTTGAACCTCAACAAGAGGAAACAACAACGACTGCACCACAAGAGCAAGAGGAAGTACCAACAACTGAAGAAGAAACCCCTCAACAACAGGAAGAAGGACAACAACCTGCAGTAGAGGAAGAAGAGCAGCCTGCAGCAGAAGAAGCACAACCACAACCACAGCCTGTTGAACAAGCAGAGGTTAAGGTTTCTTATGTAAAAGAAGATGGTACTGATTTGATGGAATCTGTAACAGCTACTTATGATGTTGGTTACAGATTGGATCAAGATACAAATGTATTCAAAGAAGCTCATGAAGCATTTGAATTTGAATATGCATTTGTGAATGGTAACAAAGAAAACAAAATCACTAAGGATCAAGTTAAAGCTTCTGGTTTAACAGTAACTAGTGATATGACAAGTTTAACTCTTGTTTATAAGAGCACAGCTACTCAAAACGAAAGCAAGGATAAAAAAGTTGAAACAGCTAATTTATCTGGTGAAAAGGAAGATGATTCTGATTCCGAGGATGATCTTGCAACTGTAGCCTCAGATGATAACACAGCTACAAATAGAACCATCCGAGTTGGTGATACAATAACGTTAACTTCAAGAGATGTGGATAAGTATAACTATTATAACCATAACTGGACTGTTGAAGATGGAAGTAAAGTCAAATAAATAAGACCAGTGGTGTAAGCATTACTGTAACAGGATTGCAGGAAGGAACGACTATTGTTACAGATACATATTCTTGGAGATGGGAAAAAGCAACAAAAGAATATACAATTACAGTTAATTCCGCGGTTGCACCAACTGGTATCTCAATTAGTGGAGAAGATACAGTTAAGCAGTTCCAGACTACACAACTAACAGCAAATCTTACGCCAGCAGATGCGAATGGTAAAGTGACTTGGACTTCATCAAATGAACAGATTTTATCTGTTGATGAGAATGGACTAGTTACAGGAAACCGTCAGGGATCAGCAACTATTACAGCAAGTGTTCAGGGAGCGAATAATAAAACGTTATCTGCAACAAAGACTATTGAGGTTGTGAAGAATGAAAGTCCTTCAGGTAATAATAGACAGCAAGCGTTGGTTTATTATTTGAAAGATCCTAATAGTGACGCAAATTCAAATGGGTCAGACCAATGGGGACCAGACTCAATTGGAACAGCTATTGTCAATGTAGAAGGTGCAACATGGACGGGAGATAAAAACTGCTTTGATAATGTCGACCAGCGTGTAGTATCATGGCCAAATGGTACAAATGTAATTTCAAGAGATAATAAGGCATGGAATCTAATATTTGATGCATACAAGGCCTCTATTGAAAGTAAACTGGGATTAACTATTACTAAAGATGACGTAGAAGAAATTACACTTGCTCCGGCAAAAATTTCAAGGAATAATGGAACAAATCCAGATATGCATTTGGATTGTAATGTTAATATCAAATGTAAGAGCGTTGCATTGGTTAAATATTATCTATTTGATGCGAATGGAACAAACTGGGAAATGTTAGGTTCTAAGAACTATTTGGTAAAAGATGAATCTACAACACAACCTAGCGATGTCACAAGTAAAGATTTACCAGAAACTAAAGAAGTGAATGGTGTAACTTACACATTATCTGATTGGTATACTGATCAGAGTTTAACAACTTCAGCACCAAGCTTCCCAGCTAAGGTTACAGGAAGTGTTAACTACTATGCGAAGTATGTTGCTGGATATCAAGTAAAGTATAATCTAGCTGGTGGCCAATTTAGTGATGGTTCAACTTCAGCAACAGAAAAACATAATGTTGATACAGATGTTGTTGTAAAGGAAGCACCTACACGTAAAGGTTACAAATTCACAGGTTGGACGGTAGAAGGACTTGATCGTACAACTACTATTAATAGTGGCGAAAGCTTTACAATGCCAAATGGAAATGTAACATTAACAGCAAATTGGGAAAAGAAAGATATTAATGATTACGTTACACTAACAACAAAGGATGTAACAGAAACATATAATGGTCAGTCTCATGCAGCTGGAGAAGCAACAGCTGTTGCTAAAGCTGGTAAAGAGAATGAGATTGGAAAGCTTACAGTTGAATATCAGAAAGCAGATGGCAAGTGGACAAAAAACCGTGAAGAAATTACTGCAAAAGATGTATCTGATAGTAAAACAGTAAATGTAAGAGTATCTAGTGATGATTGTTTAGGATATGTAACTGGAGCAGAGAAACTTACAATCAATCCAGCTACATTGACAGTAAAAACAGAGGGTGCTAAAAGAGCATATAATGGAAAACCGTTAACAGCTGAAGGTACAATCACTGGATTCGTCAACGGAGAAACAGCTAAGTTTACAGTAACAGGATCTCAGACAACAGTCGGACAATCTAAGAACACTTACAACATCGACTGGAAAGCCAAAGATACAACAGCTAAAAAAGGCAACTATACAATCAGCGAGGATCTTGGCGATTTGGTAGTAACACAGTTTGCAGAAAAGATCACAGTTACAACAACAGGCGGAGAATTCACTTATGATGGAAACGCGCACGGAGCGACAGTAGCCGTAACCGGACTTCCAGCAGGCTATACAGTTGAAACAGCAACATCAGACGCAACAGCAACGGATGTAACAGAAAAGGCTGTAAAAGCAGGATGCGATCATTTAGTTATCAAGGATGATCAAGGCAAAGATGTAACATCAGAGTTAAAGGTTGATTACAAAGCCGGAACAATCCAGATCAATCCAGCTACATTGACAGTAAAAACAGAGGGTGCTAAAAGAGCATATAATGGAAAACCGTTAACAGCTGAAGGTACAATCACTGGATTCGTCAACGGAGAAACAGCTAAGTTTACAGTAACAGGATCTCAGACAACAGTCGGACAATCTAAGAACACTTACAACATCGACTGGAAAGCCAAAGATACAACAGCTAAAAAAGGCAACTATACAATCAGCGAGGATCTTGGCGATTTGGTAGTAATATCAAAATCAATTGTTCCAGATGATAAAAATACTCCAGAAGAGAAGAAGACTGGTATTAAGGTAACTGCTCCTAAAGATACTACGTACAGTGGTAATGAACAAAAGAGAGAACCAGTTATTGAAGATACTAAAACGGGCAAGACATTAGACAAAGATGATTACTCATTATCTTATAGTGATGATGTAACTAATGCAGGTACAGTAACAATAACTGTAACTGGTAAAGGAAACTATACTGGTAAATTTGAAGTTACTTATAAGATTAATCCTCGTAAAGTAACATTGAAGAGTGAAACAGCTTCTAAACCATATGATGGAACAGCATTAACTAAACCAGCTGTAACTGTAAGTGGTGATGGCTTCGTCAAAGGTGAAGTAAGTGATATCAAAGCTACTGGATCAGTAACAACTGTAAGTGAAGGTGAAGTTACAAATACAATCACATTCACTAAGGAAAAGAACTATAAAGATGGTAACTACACAATCGATAAGGATGAAGGTAAGTTAAGCATTAGAGCTACAACAATTGATCCAGGTACAGATCCAGAAAAACCAAATCCAGACTATACAGGTGCTAAGGTAAATAGTCCAAGTGATAAAGTTTATGATGGTAATGAACACAAGTGGATCCCTACAGTAACAGATAAGGCTGATAAGAAATTAAAAGCTGGTAAAGATTACACAGTAGAATACTCAACTAAGAACTTCAAAGATGTAGGAACAATCGATGTAACTATTACAGGTATTGGTAACTACACTGGAACAGTAACACGTACTTATAAGATTACTCCTAAGAGTGTGACAGTAACAGCTGAAGACAAGACAAAGGTATTTGGAGAAACAGATCCTAAGTTGACGGCGAAAGTAGCTGGAACTCTTGGAAATGATACAGTTGAATACACATTGTCAAGAGAAACTGGAGAAGCTGCTGGTAAGTATGAAATCACAGTAAAAGGTGATAAATTACAAGGAAACTACACAGTAACTTATGTAGCTGGAACATTGACAATTACAAGTCAGTCAATCGATCCAGGCACAGATCCAGAAAAACCAAACCCAGACTATACAGGTGCTAAGGTAAATAGTCCTAAGGATTCAGTATATGATGGTAAGGATCACAAGTGGTCTCCTACAGTAACTGACAAATCTAAAAAATTAGAACTTGGTAAAGATTACACAGTAGAATACTCAACATCTGATTTCACGAATGTTGGAACTATTAAAGTAACTATTACTGGTATTGGTAACTACAGTGGAACTGTTAAACGTTCTTACAAAGTAACTCCTAAGGAATATACAGTAACTACAGATAGTGCAACTAAGACTTATTCTGGTACTGCATTAACAGCTGGTGGTAAGATAGAGGGTATTGTTTCTGGTGAAACAGTCGAATTTACTACAACTGGTAGTCAAACTGAAGTTGGTACTTCTAAGAATACTTATGAATTAGTATGGAAGTCTGCAAAGGCTACTAACTATACATTGGCTAAGGAATCTATTGGTAAATTAACTGTTAAGGCTAAGTCAATCGTTCCTGATGATAAGGATACTCCTGAGTCAGACAAGACTGGTATTACAGTAAATGAACCAAGTGATTCTAAGTATGATGGTAAGGAACATAAAGAAGTATTAACAGTAACAGATACTAAGACTGGTAAAGAATTAGTGGCTGGAACTGATTACTCAGTAACTTACAGTTCAGATCTAGTAAATGCTGGTATAGTGAAGGTAACGGTAGCTGGATTAGGTAACTACAGTGGATCATTCACTAAGACGTACAAGATTACTAAGCGTTTAGTAACATTGACAAGTGCAACTGTAAGTAAGACTTATGATGGTCAAGCATTGACGAATACTTCTATCACAGTCAGTGGTGATGGATTCGTAGAAGGTGAAGGTGCTTCTTATGAGGTAACTGGAACTCAAACAAGTGTTGGAAATAGTGCTAACGCATTCGAATACAAATTGAATGAAAAGACATTAGCTTCTAACTATGACATTACTAAGATTGTTGGTACATTAACAATTACAGCAGCTCCGGCTCCTGTAACTCCACCAACTCCAGTAAGTCCTCCTCCGGTAACACCTCGATACATTCAACAAGTAGTTCCTGCTTTAACTCCACAAGAGGAAGTTAAGAAGGAAAAGACTCCTAAGGCTGAGCCTAAGGAAGAAAAGGTTGAAAAGGAAAAGACACCTAAGGCTAGACCAGAGAAATTCTGGGCATTAATCAACTTGATTTGTGCTATTGTAACGGTATTATTCGGATTGTTGTTGTTGATTTCTAAACGTCATAAGAATAAAGATGACGAAGACGATGAAACTAAAGATCAAACAACTACAAATGAAGATGAAGAAAAAGAACAAGAAAAGAAACGTGGAGCATTCACTCGCGTACTTGCAGTTCTAATCGCAATCCTATCTGTTGTATTCTTCCTAGTAACTGAAGACATGAGTCTTCGTTGGACTTGGACAGATCAATGGACAATTTGGATGGTTGTTATTGGATTGGTACAAATCGTAGTATTCTTCGTAGGACGTAAATGGAAAAACGTTGATGATGAAGACGAACAGGCACAACAAGCTTAATGAAAGTCAATAATCACACAAAGGGGTAGCCTAGTGCTACTCCTTTTTGGACGCAATAAATTTGGATGGGTTAGGTGAATTTGCTCTACAAGAATTTAAGGGGCGGCATATACCCCAAAATGGTTTATAGATGATATTGGGCTCGGACAATATTTAGTTGTCCGAGTCCTGTTTGGTGGGCTACAAAATTGATATTAACAAAAGATGTTTTTTGTGCAGAATATCAATGAGAACACTTTAATTAAAGGACTAAAAATAGTAGAATATTTATAAATAGGAGGGTTTTGAGATGAATAAACTTACAAGACGGTTACTATCATTAGGGTTGAGTGTTGTAACTGTGACTGGTATGGTTTCACCTGTATTTGCAGAAGATTTGACTGCTCCAAATACGGCAGAACCAACAACTCAACTTCAAACTACGAGTGGTATGGGTGCTCAAGAAAGTGTGGAGGATGTAACTACTTCAACTACGACAGAACCAACAATTCAACTTCAAACAACGAGTGATATGGGTGCTCAAGAAACTATGGAGGATGTAACTACTCCAAATACGACGGAACCAACAACTCAGCTTCAAACAACAAGTGATATGGATGTTCAAGAGAATGAGTATGAAGCTAAAACCAAAATTATAGCTGTAACTCTTAAAAAGAGAACAGATAATAGTGTTTTAGGAACAGTTAATGTTACAGTGGAGAATAATTTGGATGCTGATATGGAAAAAGCAGCTATAATTTATGCGTTGGAAAATATACTTCCGCAACAATATCCAGAATATATAATTTCTACTAAAGGACCTTATGATAAATATTCTAATATTATTGATTGTGGAAACGATACATATAGTGTTTTATTAGACAAATTAAAAACAGTAACACTATATATTCTCAAGGATACTAACAAAGATTTTAAAGAGCAGTACCAAGTTACAATTCCAGAAGGATTAACGGATGAGGAAGAAAAGTCTGCGGTATTTTCAAATAAAAGAATTAATTTTCCACCTGGATACAGTGAATCTGTTAGAGATGTTGTTAAGAATGCAGATGGTACTTTTACTCTTATGTTAAAAAGAATTCTCGTTGATGAAACTGAAATGACAATCCAACTCATAAGATATGAAGATAAGAAGAATTTAGGAACTGTTAATTGCCATGTTAGTAATTTTATGTATATTAATAATGGCATAGTAGACGCTTTGGTTAAAGAGAAATTAATCCCGGAAAATTATAGTTTTAAAAATATCAAAGGCGAAGAAGTGATAGAGAAAATAGATGATACGCATTATAAAGTTTATTTATGCGAAGAATTGTGGGTAGAAGTAAAAGTTGTGATGGATGATGATTGGAGAAAGCCATTTATAAAAGCAGTGCAAGTTGAAAAAGCTGCAAGCGAAGATTCGAAAATTAAGACTATAAAAAATGAGATTTTTTATTCTCATCCTTATATATGTCTAAAAGATGCTAAAATTGAAAAAATTGATGATTTAAACTATACGATGCACACACATTCTATATATTCAGAGAATAATAAGCCTATTTTAAAGGAAGAAAATGATTCTGATTTAGAAACTGTTGTTTTAGATCGTAATCAAGCTTTAAATACTATTGTTGATAGTCTGCAAGGTCAGGATAAATCAAATTATGAATCTGCACTTAAGAAAGGCAAAGATATTGAATTTACTTCATCTGTTACAACGACATCATTAGATCCAACTAGTGAAAAGGCTATTTACGATGAAGCGTCAAGATTAGGATATACTACTGTTAAAGCATTTGATATTACTTTGTTGATGGATATTGAAGGTCAAAAACCTGTCGCCATTACTGAAACAAGTAGTAAATTAAGATTTAAAGTTGTTGTTCCTGAGGAGCTAAAGAAAGAAGGAAGAACATTCTATGTATTGCGTTATCACGACGGTAAAGTAGAAAAATTAAATATCGATGAAGATGGATATTTCTCTACAGATAAGTTCTCTGTATACATGTTGGTTTATGAAGACAAAAAAGTGGACTCTGAAACAGAAAATAAAAAAGAAGATGTAACTGAAGACAAAAAAGAAGATACGAATACAGAAAATAAAAAAGAAGACGTCACTGTAGTTAAAAAAGAGGATTCTAATAAATCAACAAATAAACTAGAATCAACTAAAACAGATTCAAAAAAGACGGGATCTAAAGAAAACAAGAGTGTAAAAACAAGTACAAGAACAAATAGTTCGTTATTTGTAGGGGTTAGTGTCCTAGCATTTACAGGCATGGCCATTGTTAGTGTATTAAAAAGGAAGAATAAGTTTAATTAATTCCCGTTAAATAGAGTACCAAGTCATTTCAAGTGATTTGGTACTTTTTAATGAGATTGGTTATTTTTTCTGTTGTAAACAATCGTTCACAAGGTTTATAATTAATAGTGAATGTAAAGGAAACAGTTATGAAAAAACAATTAACGCAGTTAATGCCTACGCTTGTAGTTATGGTCTTAATACTGGTATTGACTGTCGCAACATACAATATTAGTTTAAGACAAGAAGAAGAGGAATGTTTTAACCGGTTAGAAAATGCGAGTGAAACCATGGTTCAAAGTATTAAAAATCGTGTGAATGATGATTTGAATTATTTACGCTTGATTGGAAAAGATTTCTCAAATGAAGACCATTTACCTACATATGAAGAATATAAAGATCGACTTAGTACTTTTGAAGATGTATCTTTGTTTGAACGTGTTGATTTGTTGATGAAAAACAATACGTTATATACAATGCATGATGAGGTGCAACAAATTTATACTAATGAATTTTTAGTATTGAATTCAACTGCAGAATATATGGATCGAGTTCATACAGATACTTTGACAAATAAGCGAAGTGTGAATTATTATGTGCCTATTCAACAAAATGAAACGGTAATCGCTTATTTAGTAGGTGTATTTCAATGTGACACAATGGATGATCAGTTTTATACAAAAGTATTGAATGGAAAGACACACAACTCAATTATTGATACAACCGATGGACAGGTCGTGATGGATAATCAAGATTTGAATATTGATAATATTGCTTCAGATACGGATTTTAAATTATTGTCGCCAAAGAAGAATGTTTTGAAACAAATTCATTCTTTAAAATCTGGTGCTTTCGCTTCTGAAAAAAATGGCGAAAAGAAATATTTCGTTTATAAACCAGTTGGAGTATGCAATTGGGAACTTTTAGTTATGGTAAATGAAGAGGATGCCTTTGCGAATGTATTGACATTAAAGAACAATTATATGGTCATGGTCATCTGTGAAATATTGATTCTCTTATTGTATTGTGGATTCTATATCACAAAAGTTCGTAGAATTTCTAAAAAATCTAATGAACTTAATGAAGATTTAAATGTATCTAATACATTAATTCAATGTGTTCGAAAATTATCGAATGATTTATATAAAGAAAGTACCATTGATGAAATCCTTCAAATTATTTGTGAGTTCTATCAAGCTGAAAGATGTTATGTATTAGATTTGGATATGGACAATAAAAAGGCAAATGGCATCTTTGAATATGGAAAACGACATGATGATATTCATATTGAGAACATGGTTCGTTTGTGTTTAGAACATATGGATTTAGTGAATCAATTCTTTGAAAATCAAAAATCTTATTATATAGAAGATGTGACTCATGAAATACCTTCTACAAGTCCAATTTATGCGACTTTTATGCAACAAAAGATTCATAGTATTATAGTTGTACCGTTTATGGATAATAAAAAAATCAAAGGTGTTTTTGCGGTAGACAATCCAAAACAGAATTACTACCAAAAAGATTTCTTAGAATCTTTATGTTTCTTTATTAAAACGGCTATGGAAAGAGAAAAAGAGAAGACAAAACTAAAAAATTTAAGTTATGTAGATTCTTTAACCTATGCACAGAATCGCAATCACTTTAATGAATATATAGAACAAAATAGAAACAAAGAACTCCATTCTTTAGGTGTTATTTACTTAGATTTAAATGGACTTAAAGAAATCAATGATAAAATGGGACATATCGCAGGAGATACACTCATTATTACTGCGTCATATGCTCTACAAGAAATCTTCTTAGATAATTCCTATCGTGTAGGTGGAGATGAATTTGTGGTCATTGAACAAGATGTATCCGAACTCTTATTCTTTGATCAATATGCAAAATTACTTAAACGAATGAAAGAATTAGAAATCAGTGTTGCGACAGGTTGTGTATGGAAAGAAACTTGTTCAAATCTATCTGAAACTTTACAAGAAGCCGATCAAAAGATGTATGAAGATAAAAAGCGTTATTATTCTTTAGCTGAAAATGATCGAAGAAACCGATAAAAAAGATTGGAAATTAAACTCCAATCTTCTGTGTGTTTTTGAAATGAAGCTTTGCCACTTGGTAAAGCTTTTCTTTTCCAAATTTTTGTACAAATTTCTTACCGCACACATCCACCTTGCTTCCGGCACCCTTCTCAAATTTGAAATCATATTTTTCTTCCATAAGATCCCACGTTTCTAGAAAGGCATTTCTTGCCAGGATACTCGCGCAAGCTACTGCCAGGTATTTGTTTTCGGCCTTGGTCTCAAATGTGATACCCCGAATGACTTCAGGAAAGCCTTGTAAGTATCGATAGTAACTTTTTTCTTGCACAAACTGATCAATAACAATCTGCTTAGGAAGCGTATATCCTTTATGTACCAAATTTACATAAGCCTGGTTATGCAGACGACACTTCATATCTACCATATTACAAGTATCATGCATGTCATTATATTTTGAATTTGGAACAATCAAAATACTATGTGGACACACTTCCTTGATGATAGGTGCAAGCTTACGAATCTTAACATCATCCACCTGCTTTGAATCTTGAATGCCAAGATGCGCAAGTTTTTTGCGAGCCTTGTTTGTGACAATACAGCTAGCCACTACAACTGGACCAAAATAATCACCAGTACCCACTTCATCGCTGCCCGCTTGATCTTGTGCTTCACTATGCGTTGGTTTCGGTTCTAACCAAGAAAGATCGGCTCCCTGAAATACAACTTTACCACTTGTATATGCCGTAATCGAACATTCTTTCGTTTTGATTTGATAGTAGGTATACTGTGGTGTACTTTCTTTTAATATAAATGGAGATAATCGATTTTTTAATTGAAAGATCTCTTCTTTTGTCATATTCTTTGTCAATGTTGCCATTTTAATCACCTTATTTAGTTTACCATAAATTTTGTGTTAAAATAGGTGAGAACGGAGTATTTTATGGAACAAAATTTTAGAAACGAATTAAACCAGGCCATTGATTTCTCAAGTGTATTAACACAGATTTCTGCATTTTCTAGCTTTTCTTGCGCCAAAGAAAAGATTTTAAATGCGTTGCCTGTATTTGATAAATTAGAAATACAAGAACAATTAAACTATGCCAAAGAAGCCATTCAGTTTGAACAAGCCGGAGGCTTACTTTCTTTATCAGGAGCGAATGATATTTCTTTACCAGTCTCAAAAGCTTTGAAACAGATGACACTAACAAGTAAAGAATTGATTTCCATCTACCATTTTTTAACGGCTGTTAAACAAGCCAAACAAAGCCTGGATGGGTCTGACTATCCAGAACTGACAAATTTAGCTCAATCTATGGATGGATGTACACGCTTGATGGATTCAATCATTTCAAAGATTGATCTAACAGGATCGGTTAAAGAAGATGCGACACCCGCATTAAAAAGTATGCATAAGGCGTTGGTAGATACGCGCTTAGCATTACAATCGAAATCAAGACAGTTTTTAAAGAAGAACAGTTCAAAACTTATGGAAAATATGACGACAACTGTATCTGGACGTGTTGTTGTCTTGGTTCGTGCCCAAGACAAGAATGCCTTTGGCGGTATGATTCATGGACAATCCAGTTCAGGACTTGCCTATTATGTTGAACCATCCAGCTTTGTAGCTGATAATAATGAGATTTCTTCTTTGATGATTCGTATTGAAGAAGAAAAGAAACGAATCTGTAAGGAATTGGCGATGCAAGTTAAGAAAAATGCGTTGTCTTTAACTTCGGCATTAGAAACATTAACTGTAATTGATGTAGCTTTCACAAAGGCAAAATGGGCAGTACGCTATGATGGTTGCATTCCATCTTTACAATCAAGAGATCACTCTATGTATTTAGAACATGCCAAACATCCTTTGATTGATGAAAAGAAAGTGGTTTGTAACACATATGAATTAAATGATAAACAAGCTTGCCTTATGATTTCAGGACCAAACATGGGAGGTAAGACTGTCACATTAAAGACAATTGGACTCTTTGTAGCTTTGGCCCATGCAGCATTTCCCGTATTATGTCATAAAGCCATTCTACCATTCTATCAATCGATGTATTTTGACATTGGAGATCATCAGTCCATTGAAAACAACTTATCGACTTTCTCAAGTCATATTTCTCGTCTGTCTCATATTTGTCAGAAGAGTGATGAGAATAGTTTTATCTTATTGGATGAAATTGGAAATGGTACCGATCCATTAGAAGGAGCCAGTCTTGCGGTTGCGATTTTGGAGTATTTGATCTCAAAAAGAAGTACGATTATTACTTCAACACACTATTCGCAAGTAAAAACATATGGAAAAGCAAATGATTCTGTATTAGTATCGAGTGTTGAGTTTAATCCAGAAACATTAAAGCCAACCTATAAGTATATTCCTGGTGCATCTGGAGCAAGTTATGCCTTTCATATTGCCAGAGAATACAATTTAGAAGAGTCCATTTTAGAAAGAGCGGATTTTTTAAAGAATGAAAATGAAAAGCAGACAGAAAAAGAATTGGAGAAATTAGAAAAACTTCAAAATGATGTCTTGAAACAAAAGGAGCGTTTTAATCAATTGATTGAAGATGCGCACCGCGTTCAAAAGGAGGCTTACGAAAAAGAAAAAGAAATCGAAAAGCGTAAGGCCCAATTGGATGCATCGTATCAGGAACAATTGAATGAGATGCTCGAAAAGAAAAAGGCAGAGGCCAAAGCAATCTTAACTGTGCTTCGTAAAGAAAAGACGGGTAAGCAGCATAAGCAGATTGAAAAGATGCATGAACTGGATCTTTTAAATGAGCATGTTGAAGAAGTTGAAGACGATAAGAAAGAATTTAAGGTTGGTGATTATGTGAAAATCACAGGCTTGAATTCGCATGGTGAAATTGTGGATATTCGAAGAAATGAAGCTACCGTTTTAACGAATGGTATGAAGATGAAGGTGAAAATTTCAAAGTTGGAGCCTATGCATAAGCCACAAATCAAGAAAGCAACTTATAAAGCGCATGTAGAATCGGTATCCAGTCGTTTTCCTTTGGAGTTGAATCTAATTGGAATGCGTGTTGAAGAAGGCATTGCTGCTTTAGATAAATATTTAGATCAAGCTGTCGTTAAACACATTAAACAAGTACGTATCATTCATGGTATGGGTACGGGTGCTTTGCGTACAGCCGTATGGAAGGATTTAAAGAAACAGCCAAATGTTTCTAAGTTTAACAGTGCCGGTCCAAGTGAAGGTGGACTTGGTGCAACTATCGTTATATTAAAGTAGGGGATAAAATGAGTGTTTCTAAACATCTACAAGATAAATTAGCCTTACTTCCAGATTCTCCTGGTTGTTACATCATGAAAGATGAAAATCAGAATATATTGTATGTGGGAAAGGCCAAAGTATTAAAAAATCGTGTGCGTTCTTATTTTCATGGTACCCACAACAATAAGACGACGCGTTTAGTGTCGCACATTCGTGATTTTGAATTTATCGTGACGGGCAGTGAAAAAGAGGCTTTATTATTAGAAATCAATTTAATAAAAAAACATACGCCACCTTACAACATCATGTTTATGGATGATAAGACATATCCATATATTGAGATCACAAAAGAGAATAATTTTGTGGTGCGTACAACACGAAATATCAAAAATAAAAAGAGTGAATATTTTGGGCCGTATCCAAGTAGTCAGTCGGCTTATGAAATCGTGAGATTGATCAATCAGATCTTTTGCGTACGTAAATGTCGTCATATTCCAGATTCTCCGTGTTTGTACTATCACATGCACCAATGTCTAGGACCTTGTATTCATGAGATTGATCCTAAGGAAAATGAAAAGACGCGTAAAAAAATTAAGAAGTTTTTGCAGGGAGACACCAAAGAGGTGATGGATTCTTTGCAGGCTAAAATGATGGAGGCCAGTGAAAACTTGCAGTTTGAAAAAGCACAGGAAATCTATAATACGATTCAAGCCTTAGAGCATGTCATTGAAAAACAGACGATTGACTTTAAAGATCGTGCTAATCGTGATGTATTTGGATATTATGTGGATTCTGGATACATTTCTTTTCAAGGTTTCTTTATTCGTCAAGGAAAATTATTGGAAAGAAATATGTCAATTACACCGCTGTATGAAGATGAGATGGATGCCTTTACTAGCTTTATCATGCAGTATTATGAAAAAAATGTGGTGCCAAAAGAAATTTTAGTGCCAGAAGGAACGCCTGTGGATGTTTTAAAGGAAGCTTTAAATACGAATGTGCATATTCCGGTTCGTGGTGAAAAAAAGAAACTGATAGATTTGGTTTATAAAAATGCCAAGGAAGCACATGAACAGAAGTTTAAACTGGTATTTCGTAAGGATAATGAGTTGCGTCAGGCCAATGAAATGTTGTCAAAAATATTCAATGCGGATATTCATACGGTTGAAATGTTTGATAACTCCCACATCCAAGGTACGTTTAATGTGAGTGGTTTGGTTGTCTTTAAGGATGGCTTACCCGATAAGAATTCATATCGTCATTATAAATTAGATGGGTATCGCAGTGATGTGGACAGTATGAAAGAAGTCATTTATCGAAGATACTTTCGATTGTTGAAAGAACATTTGCCGATGCCAGATTTATTGTTGGTGGATGGTGGTGCTGCACAGATTGCGGCGGCCAAAGAAATTATAGATATGTTGCAGCTTGATTTAAGGGTGGCAGGACTCGTAAAGGATGATAAGCATGCGACAAGAGCATTGATGGATGTGAATTTAAATGAAATTCCAATTGATTCTAAGTCGAGCTTATTCTTCTTATTAACACGTATGCAGGATGAAGTGCATCGCTTTGCAATTTCGTATCATAGAAAACTTCGAGATCAGTCTATGACAAAATCTGTATTGGATACGGTGAGTGGTATTGGGCCTAAGCGTAAAAAGGAATTGTTGAAGCATTTTAAAAGCATGAAGCAGATGCGTCTTGCGAGTGTAGAACAATTGAGTGAAGTGATTCCAGAAGATGTGGCTAAGATTCTATATGCTCGTTTGCATGAGAATTAATAGTCTAGTATAATGGGGTGCGTGAGGTACTTATTTTGATTAGTAAAAAAGAATTGCGAGCACGTATTTTATTGATTGTGGTTTGTCTAGCGGTGGGCTTATATTGTCTATATAGCATGGATAAATCGTATGATCCTTTAGCTCGATATCCTTATACAACCGATGAAAATCGTGATGTTTTATTAAAATATCTAGATAGTGATGATATTGATTATTTGGTAAATCAACATATTTCACCGGATAAATTTATGGATTTTATAGAGTTGAAAGATTTCAATTTAAAAAATACGTTATATTATAAAGAAGCCAAGGAAACGCAGGATGCAGATAATGAATATATCGTCAATTTTGTGAATCGTTTTCGAAAGAATTTTTCGTATGATTCTTTAAAACAATTGTTGATGCACTATTCATATATTGATTTAACGACATTCTATGAAAACGAAGCTGTATTGTATTCGGATTTAAGATTGATTGCTGATCCAACCAATCCGTATGCTGTATTAAATCAGGAAAATACGGTATATAAGTATATACCAGAAAAGATTACGACATTTAATACTATCTTAGTTCAAACATGTATGGTCGAAGATCTAACGAATATGTTAGATTCGTATGCGTCTGTTATGGACGGGCAGGATCATTTGAATTTGGTCAGTGGTTATTTGAATTATGAACAAATTCTAGATCAATATGTCAACGCATCCAAAGAATATGAGGGTGTTGACCACTATATGTTTAGTGCCGGTAAAAATGAGCAGCAGCTCGGGTATACGATTGTATTAGAGGGTCATGATGAATGGATCAATCTATGTAGGCAATATGTCGATGATGAATATGATTATTCAAAAGTCGAAGAAGAATTGTCTGAAGAAAGTAAAAAGCGTATGGAATGGCTTGAAGAAAATGCGTATCGCTATGGTTTTGTAGTTCGTTACCAACAAGAACAAGAAAAGAAGACGGGACATTGGTATCAGCCTTTTATGCTTCGTTATGTGGGTGTAAAAACCGCAAAAATCATGCATGATAGCGGTAAGGGCATGGAACAAATGTCATTTCCGGATGAATTGGAGTAAAAGACTTTATGGAAATAGTTGTTGTGAGTGATTCTCATGGAAGAAACGATATATTAAAAACGATCCAGGAAAAACATCCGAATGCGAAATTGTTTATTCATTGTGGTGATTTAGAGGATGATCCGATGAATTATCCGGGCTATATCATTGTGCGTGGAAACAATGATTATTTTGGTCGTTTTGAAAATGAAAGAGTCATACCGATTGGTAAACATCAAATTTATGTAACACATTCTCATCGGTTCTCTTATTTTTTAAGAAGTGAACAATTGGTGAATCGTGCTAAAGAATTGAATTGTGACATTGTATGCTTTGGACATACACACGTATCCTTTTTAGATCGTGTTGATGGTGTTACATTAGTAAATCCAGGATCTTTATCGCATTCTAGAGATGGAAAGCCATGTAGCTATGCGATTTTAGATATAAATGAAGATGACGTTCAGGTTGAATTCAAATTTGAGCCTGAGTGGTAAGAAAGAGGGAAGTTTTATGTACAAAATAAGCGAATTATATGATTTAGATCATACTTTGGCAAAGGATTATTTAGCAAAGTTTGAATATCCTTGGCAAGCTTTGTCGGGAATCAAAGACTTGATTTTAGAACTAGGTAAAAACTTAGGAGAAGATTATGTGGAAGTCAAAGAGCATGTATGGGTACACAAGAGTGCCAATGTCTTTGAAAGTGCATATCTAGGAGCTCCATGCATCATTGGTCCTGAAACAGAGGTCCGTCATTGTGCCTTTGTGCGTGGAAGTGCTTTAGTCGGCGCAAACTGCGTGGTTGGAAATAGTGTGGAATTAAAGAACTGTATTTTATTTGACAATGTAGAAACACCTCACTACAACTATGTAGGAGATAGTATTCTTGGATATCATTCTCACTTGGGTGCTGGGGGTATCACAAGTAATTTAAAGAGTGCTCGTGACAATATCATCTTAAGAAGAAAAGATGAAAATTATAATGTGGTTGAAGAATTTGAAACAGGATTAAGAAAAATCGGTGCCTTTATGGGTGATTATGTAGAAGTTGGATGTAACTCTGTACTTTGTCCAGGAACGATTATTGGTCCACACACAAATGTATATCCACTATCTCGTGTGCGCGGTCAGATTGCGGCAAATTCAATCTTTAAAGATGCTTCACACGTGACTTTAAAGGATTAATCTTACGAACTTGTAATTTTACAAGTTCTTTTTCTTGTGTTAATGTGTAGGTATGAAAAAGTTTGTTAAGTTTATATTTAAATTATTATTAATCTTGATTATTGCCTTTGTAGGCATCTTTTTTGGTAAAGGCTATTGGGGTTATTTAGAATTAACACAATCTCAATCTGTGGATGATGTGGTAAGTGAAGTCACGTCTAGATCTACTTTTGTCGGATATGATGATTTATCACCTGAACTTGTACGAGCAACGGTGGCCATAGAAGATCGTCGCTTTTATGATCATGGAGGCGTTGATTATATTGGGCTTATGCGTGCACTTGTATCCCAATTTGATGATGATCTATTAAAGAGTGGTGGTTCTACGATTACGCAGCAATTGGCTAAAAATTTATATGGTATGTTTGATGGTACGTGGGATCGTAAAAGTACAGAATTATTTGTAGCTCGTTATTTGGAGAAACATTATTCTAAAAATGAAATCATTGCCCTATATGTGAATGTGATCAATTATGGAAATAACTATACAGGTATCTATGAAGCAAGTTATGGTTATTTTGATACAGACCCAGAAGATCTGACCATAGCTCAGGCTTCTTTGCTTGCAGGAATTCCTCAATCGCCAAACAATTATGAGTTAGTCTATCATTTTGCCCAAGCCAAACAAAAACAATATGCCGTATTAAAGGCGATGGCTGAATGTGGCTATATTTCAGAAAGTGATATTGCGACGTATTATAATGCATCTGTTTAAGGATGCATTTTTTTGTGTTTACATTGTGATGATAGAATATTGACAAAATACTATCATATGATATGATTGTGATAGGAATAAGCGAAAATGCCATCATTTTCTTGGAGGTGAAAATCTTGATTGATAAATCAGAAATTGCTGATTATCTTACTAAAGCAAAGAAATTGATAGTACAGAATAAATTTAGTATCGCTTTAAATTCAAACAGAATGACAAATTTATCGTTGTTTGATGAGTATTTAATTGATGAAGAGCGGATTAAGATCATATTATTAGATTTAACAGAAGATGATTTCTGTGAAAAGGTTCAAAATAAGCATGTTCAATTTCAACATGAGTGGTTGTATATCTTTGGAAAAGAGATTTCTTTAATGAAGAGGTGATAGTGGTAATTTAAAGATAACCAATTTGGATCGTTTATTTTTCACCAAAAAT
>OFMQ01000861.1_pt1 | contig 18690 bp, 15 predicted proteins | sample 1541851 | NCBI WGS metagenome assembly OFMQ01 (sample SAMN04209227, study PRJEB22552) | human gut metagenome | biome: gut; material: feces | host: Homo sapiens | place: USA: Oklahoma | reverse complement strand
TCTTTTTAGACTACAGAAAATCTATGCGTAATACACAGGGTTTTCCCCCTGACCCCATATCTTCTTCCGTAATTGCGGCCCGTCTTTCAAGCCTTGCATAATCCCGTTTCAGTTCATTGAGACACTTGTGTTTGACTGTCTGCATCAGATAGATGCTCATTTTGACTGCATCGTCCGGCAACTGTTCCCTCCTTTCGAGCAGGGCAGCGAAACTGTCGGAAAAAATATCTTTGGCTTTTTCTGAGTCCTGCAAATACCTTTTCGCCACGGAAATATACTTTTCCTTGTCGCTCCAGATTTTCATAAGGTTGTCGAAAGATATTCCTGTCTCAGCCATTGATCAGATAAATGAAAGCACAAATATACGACAAAGAAGAAAAAAAACATTTTTTTTGGAAGTTTTTTCTTTCTGAATTGTCTATGAGGTAAAAGCAACAACAAAATAGCCTTGACGAAAAAGGCAATTAAAATGGATTTGACATTCTAATTAACTGAAAATGAGGACAAAAGAGGATATATTCAAGTATTTTGACGGGAAAATGTCAGCCAAGGAGGCCGATGCACTCAATGCGTGGATGTCGGAAAGTGCTGAAAACAGGTCGTTGTATCGGGAAGCGGCAATAGAGTATGAACTGCTTCTTATGCAGGGTGACAGGCAGGAAGAAGACTTTGCAACAGACAGGCATATCCAGAGGAAAAGCGGCTTGAAAAATTTCAGACGGGTGTTTTTGCGTACAGTGTATTCCGTGGCAGCAGCCGTAGCCCTGTTCCTTGTGGCGACATGGATTTCCGAATACAGGCTTGACCACAACATTGCAGGACACCCTGTGGAAGTGACAGTGCCTGCCGGACAGAGACTGTCCATTACACTTGCAGACGGAACTTTTGTAGACTTGAATGCAGGCGCAAGACTGACTTATCCTGCCGCCTTCCGTGGAAAGGAAAGGGAAGTGAGCCTTGAGGGAGAGGCGATGTTCCATGTCACGCACAACGACAAGTCTCCGTTCATCGTACATACTTTTGCCGCCGATGTCAGGGTGCTCGGCACTAAGTTCAATGTGAATGCAGATGCTAATGAGGGAGAGTTTGCCACGACCCTCATCGAAGGCAAGGTACAGGTAACGAGCAACGATGATACTCAATCGCTTATCCTCCTGCCGGATCAGAGAGTGTCCATTAAAGGCGGGCGGCTTTATAAAGAGGACATCAAGGCTTCCGATGCAGTTCTATGGACTGAGGGAATCATAGACATCAGCGGCATGGACTTCGAACGTCTTATCAAAAGACTTGAACAGGCTTACGGTGTAAGAATTGTTGTCGAGAGGGAGGAAATGCCTGTCATAGGCTGTGTCAGCGGCAAGATACGCATCTCTGAGGGTATCGACCATGTCATGAATATTCTCAGCCATCTCTCCGATTTCAAATATGAGAAAGATATATTGTCAGGGACGATATATATCAGATAGGATTATGTATCACACTAAAACCATATAAGCCATGACATAGAGACCGCATAATGATCCATGTCGGTAAAAAAAACTGCGGATGGCTCAGATCCGCCGGCAACGGTAACAGCCGACAAATAACTACTTGACTAATTACCAATAATTGACAAATGTATGAATAAAACGAAATTCTACAAAACTTTCTGTAGTCTTGTCTGTTTTATGTCCGCCCTGTGCGCCTGTCCGGGATTGAAAGCGGCGGATTCGGTCATCCGAGAAGGTGGTATAACCATTTCAGTGAAAGATGTGCCTCTCGGAAAAGTATTGTCCGAGATAGAGGGTCAGACTTCATATTTCTTTATCAACAATGGAGTCGATCTTGAAAAGACTGTCAGCCTCCAAGTAAAGGATGCCACGATACAGGAAGTCTGCAAAACTCTTCTGACACCATTGAGGGTCAGTTACAGTATTCAAAAATCAAACATCATCATAGGCAATATTCCTGAATCCCAGACCATAACCGTGAGCGGTACGGTGGTAGATACCGATGGCCTGCCTGTACCCGGTGCGGCTGTCATCGAAAAGGGCACATCCAATGGCACTGTCACAGACCTTGACGGTAGATTTTCTCTGGCAGTCAGCGGTCCTGAGGCATTTCTTGAAGTGAACTGTCTCGGTTACGATGTGGAAGTTTTCCGGTCAGGAGGCAGGATTGTTTTTGATGTGGTCTTGAAAGAGACTGCCGTAGCCCTTGACGGCTCTGTCGTCACTGCGCTTGGCATCAGGAGATCGGAAAAGGCCCTGTCGTATAATGTGCAGGAAATTAACTCCGATGACCTCCTTGTCAATAAGGACGCGAACTTCGTGAATGCACTCAACGGTAAGGTGGCAGGTCTTGTCATCAACGCATCTTCATCAGGAGTCGGCGGTGCTTCCAAAGTCGTGATGAGGGGTCAGAAATCCATCTCCAAGTCTTCCAACGCCCTTTATGTGATAGACGGTGTGCCTATGTTCACTACCGCACAGGAAGGAGGCACGGAGTTAGATTCCAGAGGAACGATGGACCCTGTGGCGGACATCAATCCTGAGGATATTGAATCCATGACAGTCCTGACAGGAGCAGCGGCTGCCGCCCTTTACGGTTCTGCCGCCGCCAACGGCGCCATTGTGATTACCACCAAGCAGGGACAGGCAGGAAAGACATCTGTCACAGTGACAAGCAACACGGAAGTCTTCACTCCTTTCGTACTGCCGCGTTTCCAGAACACTTTCGGTACAGGTGACTACAATTCCATACAAGGCTCTGCCACACGCAGTTGGGGCGAGAGGCTGAACGCCTACAACAATCCGAACTACAATCCCCGCAAGGACTATTTCCAGCTCGGTGTGACAGGTACGGAGACTGTGGCAATCTCTACCGGAAACGACAAGAACCAGACATATCTTTCCGCAAGTGCTGTCAACTCAAGGGGAAATGTACCCAACAACAGATACGACAGGTACAATTTCACTTTCCGCAATACCACAAAGTTCCTTCAGGACAAGATGACACTTGACCTTTCGGCGAACTACATAATCCAGAGAGACCTCAATACCACAAATCAGGGTGTGTACAATAACCCTATTGTGGGCGCGTACCTCTTTCCTCGCGGAAACAGCTGGGATGCCGTGCAGATGTACGAGAGATACGACCCTGTCCGTAAAATCTATACCCAATATTGGCCTGTGGGCGATGCCGGACTTGCGATGCAGAATCCTTATTGGATCAATTACCGCAATTTGCGCGAGAGCAAGAAAAACCGTTATATGCTCTCTGCAGCCCTTTCGTACGAGATTTTGGACTGGCTTACGGTTTCAGGCCGTGTGCGTGTGGACAATTCCATTACCAAATATACCCAGAAATTCTACGCCACTACCTTTACAGAACTTACAGAAGGTTCTAACAACGGCAGTTTCGGTCTGGAACAGTATGAGGACAGGCAGATTTATGCAGATGCCCTCATCGACATCAACAAGGCATGGAACGATTGGAGCCTCCATGCCAACATTGGTGCATCCATCACTGACATGCGCAATGATTTGTTGGGCAACAGCGGTCCGATAGCCTCTGACAATATCCCTAATGTCTTCAACGTCTACACGATAGATGCCGCAAGAATGGTGAAGAAACAGACAGGCTGGAGAGAACAGACCCAGTCGGTCTATGCTTCCGCAGAAGTAGGATTCAAGAGCGCGTATTACCTGACCCTTACAGGCAGGAATGACTGGCCTTCACAACTTGCAGGTCCGCGTTCAGTCTCAAAATCCTTCTTCTATCCGTCTGTGGGTCTTTCAGTTGTGTTGTCAGAAGTCATCGGCAGGATGCCTAAGGAACTGGAATACCTGAAAGTGCGCGCGTCTTTCGCCTCTGTGGGTGCTCCGTTCGAGCGTTGGCTTGCCAACCCTGTCCATTCATGGCCCGACAAGGGCAACGCATGGGCGACCGAGACCGTCTATCCTATGGACCAGCTCAAGCCTGAACGTACAAATTCATGGGAAGCGGGTATACAGATGAAATTCCTCAAATGGTTCAACCTCGATGCCACCTACTACAACACCCATACAAGGAACCAGACTTTTGCACCGAACATTTCCACAGGTTCAGGTTATTCCGAGATCTACATCCAGTCGGGAGACGTTCTGAACCAGGGATTTGAAATGTCTCTCGGTTTCGACAAGGACTGGGGCGACTTTAATTGGAGCAGCAATTACACTTTCTCCACCAACCAGAACAAGATTGTCTCCCTTGCTGACGGAGCTGTCAATCCTGTTACAGGAGAAAAACTGAACATAAAGAGTCTCGACATGGGCGGTCTCGGCAACGCGGTCTTCCTCCTTAAGGAAGGCGGCACACTCGGAGACCTCTATTCGAGTCAGGATCTCGCAAGGGACAATGCGGGAGCGATATATGTGGACAACAAGGGCGGCATTACCCCTCAGTCGATCAGCCGCGTTGACGACTATATCAAGCTCGGCAGCGTCCTTCCTAAGGCAAACATGGCATGGAGAAACGACTTCCGTTACGGCAACTTCAACTTCGGCTTCATGCTCACGGCAAGGATTGGCGGCGTGGTCTATTCGCGCACACAGGCGGTCCTCGACTATTACGGCGTGTCCGGTTCATCGGCAGATGCCCGTGAGGCAGGTGTCTATATCAACGGTCTGGACTACATAGATCCAAATGCATGGTACACTGCAGTGGCCGGTGGTAACACCATCCCTCAATATTACACCTATTCCGCTACCAACGTGAGGTTGCAGGAGGCTTCCATAGGCTACACCTTCCCTCGCAAGATGCTGAACGACGTGTGCGAACTGACACTCCAACTTGTGGGCAGAAACCTGTGGATGATCTACAACAAGGCACCGTTCGATCCTGAGTCCATAGCCACGACAGGCAATTACTATCAGGGTATCGATTACTTTATGATGCCGAGCACAAGGAATTTCGGCTTCAATATCAGACTCAAATTCTAATTCTTGGGAGAGAACAGTATGAAAATCAAGAATATAATTATAGGATTAGCCTCCTTTGCAATGGCTGTAGCCGCAGTGTCCTGCACAGGGGCCTACATCGACATCAACAGAGACCCTTACGGAGTCACTGACAGCGAGATGGGCAGGGACGGCTACAATGTCAGGGCTGCCTTGGTGGGAATGATGAGCGGTGTCATATCGACGGATGTCAATACGGCGCAGTTTACCGACGTGCTGCTCGGATGTTCGCTCAGCGGCTATCTCGCCCCTGCAAAAGACGGTTGGAACAATGTGACAATCTCCAACTACAATGCTACTGAGGACTGGTTCAGGGTCTTCATGGCGAGCGACAGGATCATCCCTGTCATCTATACCAATTACAGGTCTCTTCTGAACGCCACCGACGATGCCAATATTCTGGCTGTGGGCGAAATCGTGAAAGTCGCTGCAATGCACAGGGTCACTGACACCTACGGCCCGATTCCTTATTCCAAAATCGGACAGAACGGAGAGATCAGCGTGCCGTATGATTCGCAGGAACAGGTCTACAGACTTATGTTCGAGGAACTTACGGCTGCCGTCAATACCTTGAAGGACAATCTTTCCATCGGAAGTTTCGCCGCCTCTGCCGATGTCATATACGGCGGAAGCATCGAGAAATGGATAAAATTCGCCAATTCTCTGAAACTCCGTCTTGCCATGCGTATCTGCTATGCCGATCCTGAATTGTCGAAGCAGATGGCTGACGAGGCAATAAACGATGAGGTAGGACTGATGACGACCAATGCCGACAATGCCGCTTTCTCCTATTGGGGAGTGGACGGAAACACGCTCAGGATGTCAATCCGCTACAACATCGCGACTCATGATGACCATTCCGTATGCTCCACAGAGTCAGGCGACTCTCATGCTGCGGCTGAGATTGTCTGCTACATGAACGGTTACAACGACCCGCGCAGACCTTTCTATTTCACAAGGACAGAGTTCGACAACGCACAGTACGGTGAGTATGTAGGCCTGCGTCACGGCATTCAGGTGCCGAGCCATGTGGCTGTGGGTCATCAGTATTCGGGAGTGTATTTCACAAGCGAGACTGCTCCTGCCTATTGGATGAATGCCGCCGAAGTGCAGTTCCTGCTTGCAGAGGCTGCCGCATTCAAGGAGAAAGGCGGAATTGCATACGATGTACCCGGCTCTGCCGGAAGTTATTACGAACAGGGCGTGCGTCTCTCTTTCGAGCAATATGGGGCGCAGGGCGTGGATGAATATCTTCAGTCTTCGGAAGTGCCTGACCCGTACATCGACCCTGCAGGGGCGTTCAACTACTCCAATGTAGTCAGTACCATCACACCTGCATGGAACGTCGGAGCGGATTTCGAGGAGATGCAGGAAAGGATCATCGTACAGAAATGGATTGCCAACTGGCTTCTCGGCTGCGAGGCATGGGCTGACTGGAGAAGGACAGGCTATCCGCGTCTTTTTCCTGCCGAGTATTACATGGAAACATGGGGTATCAATGCCTCAAATGTCCAGGCGGGAGCACGCAGAATGCCATATCCGAGGGCGGAACTGACTTCAAATGCAGCCAACTATGCGGAAGGTGTCACCCTCCTTGCAAGCGAGTCTCTTTCAGGCTCCCAGGATAATATGGCGACCAGACTCTGGTTTGACAAGAAGACAAACCATCCTGACTATAAATAATCATAAAGAAATGAAAGACATTATGAATATATTGAAATTCAACGGAAAAGCTCTTGCAGTTGCAGTTCTTGCAGCCGGACTTTGCAGTTGTTCGGACTGGACTTCCCCTGAGGCTCTCGACATAGCGGAAGGGATGCAGACTGCCTCTGAGGTAGACCTTGCCGCTGTCCGCGCCTTCAAGCAGGGAGAGCATAAGACCGTGATACTTGGAATGGATGCCACTGCCGCAACGCCTGTGGCGAGATACCAGCATCTCATGAGTATGCCTGACAGTGCCGACTATATCTATATCAGAAACCTTGTCGGAGGTCTTCACGGTTCAATTGTGTCGGAGATTGCGGAAGTGCGGGAGAAAAAGGGCACTAAGGTGCTTGCCGACATCGACTACATCTCTGTAGAGAACGAATGGAGGGAGATGCAGGATGAAAGGATGGAAGCCGGCGAGCCGACAGGCACAGTCGAGGAATTCCGTACATTCTGCAAGGAACGTTTCGAGGCGCAGCTTGAATGTTGCGACAAATTCGGATGTGACGGTATCATGGCATCATACAACGGTGCGGCTTCATACGAATGGGCTATGGCAGGGCGCACGGCTTTCATCAATGCCGTAATGGACTGGTACGCGACGCATCAGTCAAAGACAATGTTTGTGCGCGGGACTTTGGCTCAGATTCCTAATGCGACTTCGGGCGGTGTGGAACAATATGACTGGAAGTCGTTCCTCAAAAGTTGCGGCCTGATAGTTTATCCTATCGGTTCAGCGACTACTGCCGGTGGACTTAATATCGCAGTCAGAAGGATTTACAGAGGCTATGAGGATGATTTCCCTCTTGACAGGTTTGTGTTCGAGGCAACCGTTCCCAACCCTGCCGACCCGGTACAGGCGGGCATGCCACCGGCTGTAGCCGCCGCCTATGTCCTTATTCCTGATGACAGAGGAGACTTTTCAAAACTCGGACTTTGCGTGGAGAATGCCCAGGATGACTATTTCAACATCGGCAACAGTTATGTCAATCTCCGTCGTGCGATAACGGTACTCAACACCGAACCTGCCCAAGAGTCTTAGTCGGGAAACAATAAAAGCGAATGATTATGAAGCATAATGGATTTTTGATATTTGCCTTGTCATTGGTGTCCCTCTTGTTTGCGGGATGCCGTAACGATGAGGATGCAAGGCATTTCGACAATAAGGTCTATATCTCGACCTCTTCATACGCCCATCAGATGAGGGTGCAGAGAGACGAAGATGTCAGGGAACTGGACTATGAGCTCGTAGTGGCCATGGCCATACCTCAGGAACGCGATCTGGACGTGCAGCTCGCAAACGCCCCGGAACTTCTCGAAAACTACCGGGGTACATACTACGATGCGACAGCCGAACTTCTTCCCGCAGCCAACTGTGTCCTTGGAGACCTGAAGGCGGTAATCCCTTCCGGAAGTGTGCAAAGCGAGCCTCTTAAGGTGCATCTGCAGGGACTCGACCAGCTCGACTACAGCACGAACTATGTCCTTCCGCTGACCATAGCCGATGCAGCAGGACAAGGGATTCTTGAAAGCGGACGCACAATCTACCTTGTCGTGAGCGAGGCCTCGCTTATAAACGTTGTGGCCGACATCAACGACAACAGGGCCTGGGTCAACTGGAAGAACAAGGCTCCTCTTCAGGATATGGACGAATTCACTCTTGAAGTCCTCGTGAATGCAAATTCCTTCACAAACAAGGAAATCTCTACGATTATGGGCATAGAGGACAATTTCCTTATCCGTGTCGGTGACAACGGCCATAAAAAGAATGAGCTGAACATCGCCTACGGTGCACCGAACCCGGGAGAGGAATACAATGCAAGGGGAAGCCTGTTTGTGGAAAGACCGAAACTTGAGACAGGCAGGTGGTATCATATAGCCGTTACCTTCGATCACGGTGCTATCACCGTTTACGTGGATGGAGCGAATGTCGCCCACATAGACCAGGCTGCGACCAGCGCTGCTGGAATCTTCCTTGAGAAAGTCAATTTCGCCACAGGAGAGTCGATTGACGGCACAGGCTGTCCTGACGAGACTGAAGGCAGGCCGAGGGCATTCTGGTTCGGCTACTCCTACACGACCGAGAATCCGACTGAACGGGATTTCGACGGCATGATAGCGGAGGCCCGTATCTGGAACAAGGCCTTGACAGAGGAGGAAATCAACGCGGAAAACCACTTCTACAAGATACTCGACCCGGAACAGGAGGAGAATCTTGTAGCCTATTGGAAATTCAACGATGCCAAGGGCGATGTGGTGAAAGACTGGTCTGCCAACGGAAACGACCTCAATACCCAGCATTCCATTGCTTGGATAGAAATGGAACTTCCCTCAAAGGAATAGCGCATTCCCGAATTGGGTGGAAGTGAGCCTTCCGGAATAACACTAATCAAATAGTCATAATACAACATCATGAACAAACTATTGAAATTCAGCGCAGCAGCCCTGATGCTTGCTGCCGCCCTCACCTCCTGTCAGGAGGAAACAGGGCAGGACACTCTTGAAGTGTCACCGATGTCGGAAATCGCCTTCAATGCCACAGACAACGAGGCGGTCGTCCTGACAGTCACCACTACCGCTCCGGCATGGAACGCCGAATCCTCAGACTGGATTCTGACTTCAGCCGAGGGCAATACACTCACGGTTAATGTTAAAGACAATGCAAGAGAGGAATCCCGCTCAGGCTCGATAATCTTCTCCGCCGCAGGTGCGAAGACCGTGAATATCCCCGTGTCGCAGCCATACGTTGTCGACGAGCCTGTACTCAATGACGGCCAGCCGGGCAGACTTGCCGATGTGACCGATGGAACGAAGGTCGAACTTACGGTGTCTGAAACGGACGGATCTGCTTCCGCGGAGATTGTCTATACACTCGACGACCCTGCCAAACCGGTATATGAGTCAAATCACGCCTATGTATTATAAATGTATCATAAATTTACCAAAACAATGAATAAAAACTCATTATTGAGATGTTTCGCAGGAGTGTTCGCCCTTTCGCTTGTATTCGTTTCCTGTCAGGAAAAAGGTCTCGAAGAGACCACATTGGAGGTCTCTCCGCGCGAAGACATCATGCTCAATGCCGACGGCAACAAGGATGTTGTCCTGGAGGTTGTTACCAATGCTGAAAAATGGAACGTCGAGAAAACGGAATGGATAACGGCAAGGCAGGACGGGAACAAACTTTTCGTGAATGCCCAGGCCAACCTTGACGAGTCCGAACGCCCGGGACGTATCACGATTTCCGCAGGAAACGCCGAACCGGTGAAAATCAACGTGCTTCAGGCTGCAGCGGCAAAGAACGAGATTGTCCTCTCGCTCACTCCGTCTGACCCTATATCATTCAACGCAAAGGACAATACTTCAGTTGAACTGACAGTCACGACAAATGCCCCGGACTGGGACTATACATATCCGGAAGAATGGCTGACTGTCAGCAGGGAGACCAACAAATTGATAGTCAATGCTATTAATAATACGGAAGGTAAATCGCATGCCGGAAGGGTCACCGTAAAGGCAGGGGACAAGGAAGCGTTCGTCAACGTGACGCAGAAGGCCTTTGCCGAGGAGACCGATCCGACAGACAAGATTCTCGGCTCTATAAGCACGGCTGATATCCTGTCCGACAGGTTTGCATACGGGGCTACAGAGGCGGTAAAGAAAACACTCGTGTTTGAACTTGAAAAGGCTTCTGCTTCGGAAACAAAGATACGGATAGCCTACGACGGACTTTATGTGGATGAATATAATTTCATGGAGGGTATGGATTTCCCTGTCTATCCTGAAGCCGGACTTTCCGTAGCCAGAGACGGCATCATAACCATTCCTGCAGGGCAGACTTCAGGTTCGATAGAAATTGGAATCGTTCCTGTGCCTGATACAAAGAGCGGCAGGTATCTGCTTCCTGTCGCCGCAGAGTCGATGTCCGAAGGAGTTGCGGTGAAGAATGCGGCTTCACATGTGAATTTCATCGTAAGGCAGGATGACAAGAAGGCCGTCAAGAATATCGTCTATGTGGAGACGAACGATTCAGACCCTCTCGATGTCCTCGACTATATACTTGAAGACGGCACGCCGTTCTTCGATGTCGTAGTGCTGTTCTCCGGAAACATACGTTATGACGGACAGACCGGCAAGCCGTATATGCATTTCAACGAGAGTATCACGAAACTGCTTGAGAACAACCAGACAAAAATCCAGCCTCTACGCCGCAGAGGACTCAAAGTGCTGATGGGTATCCTCGGAGACCATCAGGCTGCCGGCCTTGCCAACATGACGGAAAAGGGAGCGGAACTGTTTGCAGAAGAAGTCGCTGACATGTGCCTTGAATATGAGTTGGACGGCATCTGTGTCGACGACGAATATTCCTACTATAATGCGAATGTGGTCAACGAGTATCTGACCGGAAAAGAGACATCGCTCGAACAGGCTACATACTTTCTTGAACGTGCCGACTATCATTTGAAGAAAGTCGTGCCGTGGGAGACGACGATCACGATGTTCGTATGGGGTGTCTACAATACTTACCTGCCGTCGATCAACAACCGCAAGCCGGCTTCTTTCGTGGACATTGTGAATATGAGTTACAGCGCAGGGTCGGATTTCAGCATCATAAATCCTCTTGACGGAGGAGACTTGTCCATGTGCTCTTTCAAATCCGTGGAATGTAACCTCGGACGCGGCGAAGTCACTGAAGAATCAGCAAGGAGAGCGAAAGAAGAAGGTTACGGCTGGTGCATGTGGTTCGCTTTCAACAACGCACGCAATGAATGGTCATCCTTGTCGGCGGCAGCGAAAGGACTGTATAACCAGGAGGTGAAAAACGTACCTTATCAGGAATAGAGGTGCGGTGTGCACATTTTACAATCATTATTTATTTCCAAACAACAGAATTCATGAAAATAGCAAAATATATTTTTTCCGCACTTGCCGCAGCCATGTTCTGCGCCGCCTGCACAGACGATATAAAGCCGCTCCCCAAGCCGGACGAAATTTCGATTACTCCGAAAACATCGAATATCAGCAGCAAGGGCGGCGAAGCCTCTGTTCTTGTGACAAGTTCGGGGGAATGGACGTTGTCCGACAGCGACAACAAGGATGCAGGCAAGTTTGTGACTACTTCAGCAAAGACCGGAACAGACGGAGATATAGTCAAGTTCACGGTAAAGGCAAATGACACGGAGGAAGACAGGACTTTCAAATATACATTTGCCTGCGGTACTGCCGAAACGACATACACCGTAGTCCTCAAAGGAAAGGCTTCACAGACAGAGCCGCAACTCGAACTGACATACGCTCCTGAATCGAATGTCATCCCGTTGACGGGTGGAAGCGTATCAGTCCTCGTCACAAGTTCAGGGGAGTGGACTCTCGACGGTACGAGCGAGTATGCACAGCCTTCCGTAACATCCGGCGGAGACGGGGACGAGGTGGTGTTCACGGTAAAGGAAAACGATACGGAAGATGACATCCTGATACAGTACACTTTCAAGATGGGCGGCCTCGAAACGCAGTTTAGAATTACCCTCAAGGCAGGGGAAATCGTGAACTATACGCTTGCCATTGCAGGTGAAAAGTCACTCGGACTGAACTATACGGTTCACAAAAGGGTAGAGGTGAAACTAAATACTAATATTCCCTATCGTGAAATCACGGCAGAAATCATTTCTGAAGAAGAAGGTTGGCTGACATCGATACTCATGCAGGGCAACAATGAGAATGAAGTCATCGTTTACTTCGACCTTTCGCAGAACAATAAATTCGAGGCACGTGAGGCTTCTGTCATAATTTCCGGCTACGGGCTTGAAGATAATTTGACAATCAAACAGTTCCCTGAGTCAAAGATACAGGTCGGGACAGCCGCGTTCGATCTGAAGGCCGATGCTTCTTCCGTCGAAGTCCCTGTCGAGACGAATGTAAACTACGCCGTCACATTTTCGGGAAACGAAGAGACATGGATTACCTGTGACGACACCGACAAGTCGAAACTGAAATTCAATTATGCGGCTCTTCCGGAAGGGGCGATGCGCTCCTGCACGGCGACGCTCACTGAAATCAATCCGCCGGAAGGTATGGATGCGGTCGTTACAGTGCTGACATTCGTGCAGGAAGTCAAGGGCATAATTACCACTGCTCCGCGCCTCGAACGCTCCCATGCTCTTGTTACATGGAAGGAAGGCACTCCGGTGAATGCTATGACTGCCTTTACTCTTGAGGCTCTGATTTGTCCTGACATACGGGTAGGTACAGAACAATATGTAATAGGCTGTGATGCCTTCCGTATCCAGATAGGAGGATATGACTACGATTTCCCTGATGAGCAACTCCAGGTTATCTGGAACGACGGGGCTGTGGAACTCACGAACGAAAGCCTTAAACTTGCCAAAAACGAATGGGTGCATATTGCCGTCACATTCGGAGAGGACATGGTGAAAATTTACTTCGACGGCGTGGAAAAATGCGCTGGTGCTGCCAAAGGTCTGACTGAAGTCGATTTTTCTGAAGATTTCTATATCGGATATGAAACGGCTGTAACTGCAAGGTACCATGGCATGATTTCAGAAGTCCGTGTATGGAACAGGGCATTGTCATCGGATGAACTTGCTGCAAAGGCACGTCGCTACAGCCTCGATCCGAAATCGGAGGGTCTGGTGTCATACTGGAAATTCAACGAGGGAGAGGGTCTTGTCATAAAAGACCATGCATCATACAGCAACGACCTGACATTCGAGGGAAAATACGGCTTGGTTTGGAATGCAGTAAGTCTGCCTGAATAGGACATTAAGTGAGGTAATCACTGTCTGTCACCTCATTTTCGGGTTAGTTATAGTGTAAACGGTGCGGCAGACCTTGTGGAGCCGTGCCAGTCGGCACCGGGAGCGGAAATGACGCAGGCTCATTTCCGCTCCCCTTTTATCCTCGTCTGTGAGATTCTGTTTCATCGTTACCTAAATTTTATTAAATTTATACCCTTAACCACAAAATTGAAAACATTGAAAAAAAAGAAAACTTCCCCATTAAAATGGCCCCTCTGCCATTGTGGAAACGGATTCTGGTGAAGAGAGGCAAGGCGGTCAACGGCAATCCATATTATATCTATGCCTGCTCCAACGAAGCATACGGCTGCGACTACAGGGAAACTAAGTTCGTGAACCTGAACAGACGAAATATGAAATAGAAATATGGCACTTCATTCTAGAATAGTAAACGTACTTCGCAAACCGGGCAAATGTCCTGTCTGCGGAGAGCCTGTTTGGGATATAATCTATGGAACTGGTGATATGACCGAGGTGGAGTTTCTCTATCAGTATCGTAAAAACGCAAGCATGGGAGGTGATAGGATTCCGCGCAGACCGCCCATGTGGGAATGCTCCTGCGGATGCCTGCGATTTAGGAAGGTCAATGCTGATGGGACGGATGCAAAGGTGAAACTCAAGATGCTGAAGGATATGCATCCTGCTCCGCTAACAAAAATCAGTTGGCAGACGCTTCAGTGCAGCGAAGCTCTCAACAACGGCAGGACGGATATGGTTCATCGGTACATGGTTAACATGGTTGCTGACTGTGACGAGAAGACTGCCCTGAAGATAAATGGCGTGAGTGAAAGTGATGCCATGGCAACGGCAATGAGCCTTATAAACGGAGGCGGAATCGGACTCAATGGACGTTTCTGCAGGTCTTTCAATGTGACTGAGGTCGAGGAGTAAGTTCCCTTGTCACTTATTAAGTCCTGCACCATCTACTGTGGCTTCAGCATATAGGCGGAATCGTCATTGAAGACATCGTATGGCGCCATCCGAGTCGGAATAAGATTTGATGACGTTATTAATGTTAAATGATATATCATGACAGAAGACAGCAGAATCACGCTGCAGTATATCACATCTCTTAAAGATGGTGAGATCTTTGTGTTCGGCAGTAATAAGGAAGGCTTGCACGGTGGTGGAGCAGCACGCATCGCCTATAAAAAGTTCGGCGCAGAATGGGGCGTCGGTGTCGGCATGACCGGTCAATGCTATGCAATTCCGACAATGGACAGAAGCATTGATATTATCCGTAAGCACGTTGACGATTTTACGGCCTATGCAAAAGAGCACCCGGAATTGACATTCCTTGTAACGCGTATCGGCTGCGGTATTGCCGGGTGGCGCGATAGTGAAATAGCTCCACTTTTTAAAGAAGCGTCAGCACTTGACAATGTCACACTTCCGGAAGAGTTCTGGAATGCACTTGGATTATGATGGAGGATTTTCAAATCAAGATGATTTCAGCCTCATGGAGAATTTGCCGATGGTTCTTTTGGCAAATCCTTCTGTTCTATTGCATGCCCTATCTTTGGCTGAATCATTATGACACTGCAACTGTAGTGTTGATGTTGCTATATACAACATCCTTTTCAGTGTATTGGGAATTTGCATCCGAAGCCAACAGATTCAAGTCGCTTTGGATCCCATATCTGGCTTATTGTGCCATTGCGGTCACATTATGCTGCTCAATCGGGACATGGAATGCCTCGATATTGTTTTCGCTTTTGATTCCATTGTATGGTGCAGCATGCGTCCTTCTGACGAGAGGCAGTGAAAGATTATTTCGGAGATTCCGAAAAGGAAACAAATATGGTTGGATTGTCACAGTTGCAGTGCTAGTCATATTTCTTGTCTCACTGAAAATCATTGGAGTTTCTTGGGAATCTTCAAGACAAGGAACTCCTGAAATGGAAAAGAACGAAATGCTGGCAAGAAGAAATTATCTGCTTGGCAAGCTGCTAGTGACGCCAGAAGAAGTCCTGAACGAAATGCCGTCAGCCATAGGCGTTCAATTCCAGGGAGAATGGGCATTGTACTCATGCTCAATGTTGTCAGCGGCACTGGTAGACATGTCTAAGTTATATCCAGAGACCAGGCAAGAGAATCTCCAATATGTCGATAGACTCATTAGCATTGTGATGTCTCCTGAACTCAGCTATTATGACTACTTGAGATGGGGTGAAGATCCTCTGGAGAGTTTGGACGGCGACGAAAGCCACATATCATACCTCAGTCATTTGGCTTGGATGATGTGCGGTTACAAACAACTTGGCGGTGATTCAAAATATGACAAGTTGCTGTCAGACTTATGCAAGACAATGAACAGAAGGATACTCAATAGTGACAGCATGAATTTGCCCACTTATCCTGGAGAATCCATCTATATTCCGGACATGCTTGTAGCCATTGTCGCTCTGAACAAATATGCGGAACTGAATAACGGGAAATACCGCAGTACCGTGAGAAAGTGGATAAGTCGGGCAACAGAGGAATGGCTTGACGAAAAGACCGGATTGTTGGTTTCATTCCTGCAAGAGGACGGCACTCAATATGGAGATGTGCCTGTAAAAGGCTCCTACTCGGCCTTGAACTGTTACTACTTGACTTTCATTGACCCTCGATTCGCCAAAGAGCAGTATGATACACGTAAATCATTGTTCTGGAAAGAAGGCATAATCGCCGGCCTGAAAGAATACCATGACCGAAGATGCTATCTGGGTGTGGATATAGATGCCGGGCCTATTCTATTTGAATTAAGTCCGTCCGGGACAGCCTTTATGACAGGAGCTGCAACTTATTTTAATGACAGTTCAATCAGGAAAGACATATTGAGGACAGCAGAAATTGCTGGACATTCAGTCAGGCATGACGGCAAGCAGCATTATCTTTTGGCAAACGTGGCTTTAGTCGGCGAATCCATTATGCTGGCCATGAGGACACATTTCAAGTGATTGGACGGCGTTGTTATACCCGACAACCATATTGTCACTGGTCTGGAGGACTGTCGAAAAACACTGTGTTTTTACAATAAAATTCGAGAGGTCTTATACGAATTTGTCGCTGAAGAGGAACTGGAACAGTCCGGTGAACAGGATTCCATTATTGTCCCTGTAGGGCATAATGTCGTCCTTGACGATAACAATCTTCTGGAAGGAATCATCAATGCGTTTGAGCGAATTCAGTTCCTGCTCACGTTTTTCTTCGGTTTCTATCTCGTAGGCCGACTGAATATAGTACTTCTCGTTCCCATCAGTAGCAATGAAATCTACCTCATATTGTTTGTATTCAGACTTGCCATCGACCATTTTACGGTGCTCAACGACTCCCACATCCACCACATAACCACGGTACAGCAATTCATTGAAGATGATGTTCTCCATCAGATGTGTCTGCTCCAATTGGCGGTAATTCAGCCTCGCGTTTCTAAGACCGACATCTATCGAGTAGTATTTCTTGATGTTCTCGTAATACTTGTTGCCCTTGATATTATAACGTCGGGCTTCGTTGAACAAGAATGCCTCTTCCAGATAGCCGATATACTTTGCAACTGTGTCATCCGTTATCTTGATTTTGCGGACACTTCCCAGCGTATTGGTGATACGTGTCGTATTGGTAAGGGAACCGATTGATGAGCATAAAGCATCGGCTATGGCTTCAAGCGCTTCCCGATTTTCAACGTTGTGGCGCTCGACCACATCATCCAGATAGGTCTTCTTCCACAGTTTCTGGAGATAGGTGGTCTTCTGTTCAGCCGTCGGCATTTTCCTAAGTGCGGGAAGTCCTCCATAAGTGTAATACTCTTTCCACAGGTCATTGACACTTTCCTGTCGGTCCTGACAAAATTCGCGGAAAGTGAACGGAAGGACGCTGACCTCGTCGCTGCGCCCGCGGAAGATGGTATTGATCTCGGTAGAAAGGAACTTTGAATTGCTGCCGGTGACATACACATCTACATTCTGACGCTTATTAAGGCCATTGACAATCCTTTCGAATCCATCGACCTCCTGAATTTCGTCCAGGAAGACGTAGTAATTCTCAGTCTGCGAGGCAATTCTGGAATAAATGTATTCTTTCAGCTTCTCGCGATCCAGTAGTTCCTGGGGAGTGTCCGCATCCTCAATATCAAAGGAAATGATGATAATGTTATCTTCGGGAACACCTTTGGAGAGGAGATAATCCTTGTATATGGGCTCCAAGAGGAAGGATTTACCGGAACGCCTCGGTCCGGTAACCGCTTTAATCTGCCCATTATCCCTCCTGACAATCAGTCGGTTAAGATACAAATCCCGTTTCACGTAAGCATTCATAATATTCTATTTTCGAAATCTACTGCAAATTTACAGTAAATTTCGAAAACGCCAAAGGTCAATTCTCTATTATTGGCAGTTTGCCTATACATCTCCTGATGCATATAAAAATATACATATTTACAATTATCTTGGGTAAATGAGTAATTGTTTATCTCATAAAATGTTTGTTCAACATTTCCTCCCATCGTCTCAGACCGTTTCAGACGGTGCAGTTTGTTTGTGCAAATTTCATTTATTATTGCATAATATACTGATAATCAATATAAATAAGCTTCGTTAATGAGGAAGAGCATTAAAAGCTAACTCGTTAAAAATCAATAAATTATGCGAGTATTAGTACGATTTTTACGTGCTGATGCTCATTTTTATGCCCATTCTACGGCACTCTGTGGCACATCGAGGTATACGAATCGTACTTAAGAAAAAAAAGACGGTTTTTGAGAAAATGCCTTGCAACACAAAGTGAAATTTAGTCGTTATTTAAGAAATATGACTAATTTTGTAATAGACTAAAAATGGTTAGGATATGACGAAAGATGAATTGCTAAGTCGGCTTCAAGATATTGAGTGGGAAGACTTTGAGGTAAAGAGTGCAAGTAGAGAACTTCCTAAAAATATTTGGGAGAGTGTAAGTGCGTTTTCGAATGGATCTGGAGGGTGGATTGTATTCGGTGTTGTTCAGAATGGGAAGAAATTCGAGGTGGAAGGCGTAAATAACGGAGAAAAAATTGAATCCGACTTTCTTAATACTCTTAGGTCTGGAAATAAAATGAATCATCCGATTCTTCCTATATCCAAGAAATATTCCATTGAAGGCAAGACTGTTTTAGCTTTTTATATTCCATCTTCACCTTTCAAACCAGTCTGGTATACGGGTATAACAAATAC
>OFMQ01000858.1_pt1 | contig 18751 bp, 22 predicted proteins | sample 1541851 | NCBI WGS metagenome assembly OFMQ01 (sample SAMN04209227, study PRJEB22552) | human gut metagenome | biome: gut; material: feces | host: Homo sapiens | place: USA: Oklahoma | reverse complement strand
TGGTGCAAATTTCACACTTTACGCTTGATTTTTCTCCGTTTTGGTCATAGCTATTATACCCTTGGTGTGGTAGTGTGTGTTGCTGCAGGGAGGTGAAAATGTGGCGAAAAAGCAAACCGACGGAAACCTTGCGCTGGAACAGCAGCGCATCATTGTAATCCCAGCGCACGACGAGATCGTCGCACGAAAACTGCGCGTCGCGGCTTATGCCCGCGTCAGTTCTTCCAGTGAGGATCAACTTAATTCCTACCGCGTACAGAATCAATACTATTCTGAACTCATCTCTGGCAATCCGGATTGGGAAATGGTTGACATTTACGCAGACGAGGGCATCACCGGCACGTCGGTTGAAAAGCGCGAGGATTTCCAGCGCATGATGCGAGACTGCCGAAAAGGAAAGATCGACCGAATTCTGGTCAAGAGCATCTCCAGGTTCGCCCGAAATACGAAAGACTGTCTTGCGGCTGTCCGGGAACTTAAGGAACTTGGTGTCAGCGTTCAGTTCGAGGAACAAGGCATTGATACCACCAGAGTGTCTAGTGAGATGGTCACGGCAATCATGGCGTCGCTGGCCCAGAAAGGCAGCGAGTCAATTTCAGGAAACGTGCAGTGGGGTTACCAAAAGCGCATACAGGGCAACAAGTTCAATACTTGCAAAGCACCATTTGGTTTTAGACTTCGAAATGGGCAACTGATCGTTGAGGAAAATGAGGCTGCAGTTGTTCGGCAGATTTTCGATATGTTTCTGCACGGAAACAGCAGAGAAGAGATTGCAAGCGCACTGCGCATGGCAAATGCGCCAACAAGAAAAGACGTAGAGGTGTGGGCAGGTTCAACGGTGTATCATATTTTGCGGAACGAACGATATGCGGGCAATGCACTTCTTGGGAAGTTCTATACAACAGATACATTTCCGCACAGGAAAATGCAGAACCGAGGGGAACGCGAGCAGCGGTTCGTTTATGACACCAATCCGGCAATTGTTACGCCCGATGTATTTGAACGCACACAGGCACTCCTAAAACGGCGCGACACAAAAGCAACCGCATCAAGCAAAGAACGTACATATGAGAAACTGCTGCAATGTCCCAGATGCGGATGCTCCCTAAAGCGGAAAATATCCAGCGGAAAGGAATACTGGGTCTGCCAAAAGCACTTTGAAGACAGTCAAACGTGCGATTTGCAGCCAGTTCCGACAGGTGAAATTGAGCAGGCGTTCTGCCGTCTGTACTATAAACTCAAACACCACGGCAACCCCATCTTCACGCAGATGCTCTCAAACCTCCAGAAGATTCGCTGCAACCGGATGCTCTGGAGCGAGGATGTCATCTCTCTCAATAAGAAAATATCTGACACACTCAGTCAGGTTCAATTTCTGACCCAGCTTCAACAGGCGGGCGGCGTTGACCCTGATACTTTTATATCCTCCAATAACAAGCTCAGCGAACAGCTTCGCAGGCTGAAGCAGGAAAAGGCAAGGCTTCTCGACACTGACAGCGACGATCTGGCAGATCGCACCCGCGATCTCATGGATGCGCTGGAGGATGGGCCGGATTTCCTCGACAGCTTTGATGCGGAGCTGTTCGATGCGCTTGTGGAGAAAATCATCGTAGACAGTAACGAGCACCTGCGGTTCCGCCTGAAAAATGGGTTGGAACTGCTAGAGCAAATCGAAAGGACGAAGCGGTAATGGGAAATCGGAAGCTGCCGTTCGGCTACCAGATGCGCATGGGCGAGATTGTCCGAAATGAACCGGAGGCAAAAGCCGTGCAGGACATCTTCCTGCAATACACGCTCGGCGCGTCGCTGAAGGAAATCGCAGAACAGATGAGAAAGACCGGCCCCGTCTATGACGAGGGCAAGAGCTGGAACAAGAATATGGTTGCCCGCATCTTGGAAAATGCCAAGTACACTGGGGCAGACAGCTATCCGAGATTAGTTGACATAAAATTATTTGAAGCGGCCGCCGAGAAGCGGCAGACCAAGCAGTGCCTGCCGGAACGGACACCTGCACAGAAAGCGCTCAAGCGTGTATGCTCCAAGCCGACTACCCCGGAGATCGAGCAGCAGGTCACGCACCTGCTCGGCAGACTGGCAGAACAGCCGGAGCGCATCACACAGCCAGAAAAACAGTCTCCACCGATACACAGCACTACACAGACCGAGCTGGATGACATCCTGAACACCCAGCCACTCGACGAAGATGCTGCCAGAAGCCTGATCTGCAAGCTGGCGCAGGAGCAGTACGATGCCATTGGCAATGAAGAATACGAAACCGAACGCCTGCGGCGGCTGTTCGCAGCGTTCGAATGTACGGCGGAACTCAATGCGGAGCTGCTGCAAAGTACCGTCTCCGCCGTACTGGTGACACGATCGGTGGTGCGCTTGCAGCTCAAGAACGGACAAATTGTAGGAAAGGAAGACCTTGCATGACAGACGAAAAGCCGCGCGTCATAATAATTCCTCCGAAACCGGAGTTTCAGCAAACGACTACAGTCACAAAACAGCTTCGCGTGGCAGCGTACTGCCGTGTTTCCACGAAAGAGGAAGAACAGGCCAGCAGCTACGAAGCCCAATGCGAGTATTACACCGATAAAATCATGTCCAACAAGGAATGGACAATGGCGGGGATTTTCGCGGACGAGGGCATTACCGGTACATCTACGAAAAAGCGCACGGAGTTCCTGCGGATGATTCGCCAGTGCAAGCAGAAAAAGATCGACCTCATCCTCACAAAATCCATTCAGCGGTTCGCGCGCAACACGCTCGACTGCATCAATTATACGCGCATCCTCCGGCAGCTTGGGATCGGGGTTCTCTTCGAAAAGGAGAATATCAACTCGCTTCCAGCGGACAGCGAATTCATGATTACGATGTACGGCGCGATGGCACAGTCCGAGAGCGAGTCCATTTCCGGCAACATCCGCCGCGGTCGACAGATGCACGCAAAAGTTGGAACGCTCAAGGTTCCCTGTTACCGACTTTACGGATATGAAAAAGACACAGAGGGCAAATTCCGCGTCATACCAGAACAAGCAGAAATTGTGCGCGAACTCTACCGGCGATATGAAAGCGGAGCCAGTCTGCGGAATCTGAAAGAATGGCTGGAAGAAAAGCAAGTCAAAACGGTTCTTGGAGAGTCAAAGTGGACAACGACCTCCATCAAAGGCATCCTGACAAACGAAAAATACTGCGGTGACGTCCTGCTCCAGAAAACATTTCGAACAGATGTGATCAGCAAAAAGGTCATCAAGAATATCGGACAGATGACGCAGTATTATATGCCGGACCATCACGAGGGCATCGTCAGCCGGGAACAGTACAATGCAGTGAAGGCTGAAATGGCGCGTCGGAATGCCCTGCGCAGTCCGTCCAAAACGGCTGTGACAGGACGCTCCTGTTATACAAGCAAATACGCCTTATCCGACAGGCTCGTGTGCGGCGAATGCGGAACACTCTACAGGCGATGCACATGGACCTCGCTCGGGCGAAAATATCCTGTCTGGCGCTGCACCAGCCGCCTGAACTATGGCACAAAATACTGCCATGATTCCCCGACGATCAAGGAAGAACCACTGCAAAATGCAATTCTGGCAGCCATCAACTCTGTCATGAGCGACAAGCCTGCGCTACTTGACCGCATCAAGAATGCGGTATCTCTTGAACTCCTGCCGGTGCAGGGTCAGACGATGAGCCTTGCCGACATTGAAAGCCGCCTGATACAGCTCGACGAGCAGTTCCAGCGCCTGCTGGCGGAAGCCATTGATGCCGAAGATAAAGAATCCTGCAACACACAGTTTGCAGGAATCCTTTCCGAGCAGACTTCCCTCAAAAGGCAGAAGGAAGCAATTCTGCAAAGCAGCACCGATGCGAGCCGCGTCTGCACCCGCATGAAACAGGCAGAGCAGGCACTGGAAGCCACAGCGCCGACGATCACAGAATGGAACGAAAACGCCGTCCGGCAGATCGTAGAGCGCGTGACTGTCCTGTCCGCTGACGAGATATTAGTAAGGCTTAAGGACGGAAAGGAAAGCAGGCAGCAGCTGCGATAATTCTGACTATAATGAAACGGGACCTGTGCCACGATCGCACAGATCCCGTTTTTATATTGATCATTATTTATGCAAATCCAAAGCCTGGGTTTATTTTTATCAAATCTTGGCGTTTCAAATAATCCACGCTGGAACATACCAGTTTTTTTGATCCATGGGGATCATGTCCGGCGGCATACATACGACTGCACCCGTGCCGATCTGTGCTTTTAAGTGCGCAGCGCCTTCAAAAGCATATGCATCGTTTGCAGCCTTTTCGATGGGTGACAGGACACTGAAATTCTTCGTTGCGTCCTTCGGTGCGGAGCCTTTTTTGATTTCGATGGGCGTGACAATGCCATCCTGATAGATGATGAGATCGATTTCCTTTTTGTTGGAGTCCCGATAGAAATACAGCGGCGGCTGATGCTTTCCCTGATTCAGATAGCTTTTATAGATCTCGGAAACCACCCATGTTTCAAAAAACGCGCCGTCCATCGCGCCGCGCTCCAGCGTTTCTGCGCTTGTCCACCGGGTAAGGTGCGCGCAAAGGCCCGTGTCCATGAAATACATGCGCGGCGCCTTAATCACACGCTTAAGCGCATTGTTGGAATATGGCTGAATCAGCACCACGATGCCGGAAGAAACCAGAATAGACAGCCAATGTTTTGCGGTTGGCGCGGAAACACCGACCTCGCTGGCAAGTGCCTCATAGTTGACATTTGTAGCGGTTCGAGCGGCTACCACAGCCATAAAATTTAGAAAGGCAGTCTCATCGCCAACCTGTGACAGATCCCGAATGTCCCGGCTGATATATGTTTCAAGATACGATTCATAATACAGGTCCCGGTCAACGGCTTCATTCTCATACAGGCGCGGCATGGAACCTTTATAGATGCGGGCGAACACATCTGAAATGCTCATGCGTGGGCAAACGGACATTCGACTCAAAAGAGACGGAACATCCATTGTAAAAGCAGGAAAGTGATTTCCACTGATTTCGCTATTCGAAAGTCCCTGCATACAGACAATTCCAGCGCGGCCGGCCAACGATTCTGTAACATGCTTCATCATGCGGAAGGTCTGTGAGCCAGTCAGCCAGAAGTCACCGCACTTCTTTTCACGATCAACGTATACCTTGATGTAATCAAACAGCTCCGGCGCGTACTGCACTTCGTCGATCAGGACAGGCGGCGCATATCTCTGCAAAAAAAGCTCTGGGTCGGTTTTGGCAAAGCTTCGAATCGTCGGATTATCCAGAGAAACGATCTTTCGATCCTTTTCCGCCAAGCGGGTCAGCAGCGTTGTTTTCCCAATCTGCCGCGGACCGGTCACAACAAGAACAGGGAACGTTGCATTGATCTTTTGGATGGCCGGTGCGATTGTTCTCTCATAAAACACTTGAACACCCCCATAAAACGATTTATGCAAATCTAAAGTCACACTTTATTTTATACCATACAAAAAGCGGCTATTCAAGTGTTTTCAGTGATTGTCTGGGAAAATAAAGAGGGATAACACAAATCAAGAATTTATAAAAGCGGAAAACTACATAAATCAAGATTTTTCATCGCTATATTTCTACGCAAAACAAGAAAAATGGACGTTCTATATTGCTCAGTATTTGAAGCACTGTTTGTTGCATTTGGTGAATAGCTTTTGTCCGGAGCTTATGGCATGATTGTGAAACAAAGAGACAGAAAGGAAGATACAAGATGGTATACCGCGAGATCGGAATTTCAATCCGCAGCGCATATTCACAGGGCTGGCCGGACGATATCTCGCAACGCGCATTCCGCACAGAAACAAGAAAGTTGTTTCGAGATGCGGGCTGGCAGGTCGAAGAAACGCCGCTGGACAGCGGTCATTGTGATACGGTGCGGAACGGAAAAGACGCGCTGTACCTGCATCCGGATCTGTTCAGCGGCGTGATGCAGGAAGAGCATATTCCAGAGTCGCAGCGGCTTCTGTCTGGTGCGGCAACGTTCCGCGTTCTTGGTATAGACCTGCACATGGAATGCTTTGACCTAACAGACGAAGAATGCCGTCAGAGGCTGGAAGAACAGGCCGGACAGATCGACAATGCAATTCTGGAAGCCTGTCAAATGAAACGAAAGAATTTGTTCCACACAAGCTCGATTGCCGAGCGTATCGGACAACAATTTGCAATCCGCCGTCTGCCAGACTGGGAACGGTCTGGCCCATACATCGCGGAAGGTTATGTTGGAGAGCGGATTGAACAGCTCATTGCGGACGGGCGCTTGATCACCGCACAGACCCGCTACGGTCAGGGGCTGCGGACAGCGACCGAAGCGGAGCTTAAAATAGCAGAAAACACAGATTCGATGCAGATGCATTTTTAGGAGATGAAACGATGATTTATGCAACCGGTGATCTTCACGGAAACACTCTACGATTCCAGCCGCAATACTTTCCGGAACAAGCCGACATGACGAAAGACGATTATATGATCGTCTGCGGCGATTTCGGTTGTGTCTGGAACGGCGACAAGAGCGATGATCTGCAGCTCGACCGGCTGGAAACCTTGCCGTTTACGATCCTGTTCGTAGACGGCAATCATGAGAACTTTGACGCTCTGGACGAATATCCCGTGGAGCAATGGCACGGCGGGAAGGTGCATAAAATCCGCCCGCACGTCATTCACCTGATGCGCGGGCAGGCATTTGAGCTTCAAGGCCGCACCTTCTTCACGATGGGCGGTGCGCAGAGCCACGACATTGCAAACGGCATTCTGGACATGGACAGCCCGGATTTTTACGAACGATATGACAGCTTGCGCCGCAATCACGGTCAGTTCCGCATCAACCACATTTCATGGTGGGAAGAAGAATTGCCGTCCGACGAAGAATACGCCGAAGCCCGGCGGACGCTGGAGCGGTTGAACTGGAAGGTTGACTACATCATTACACACTGCGCACCGACCGCAATTCAGCAGAAAATCAATGCTGATTTCAAGCCGGACAAGCTAACGGACTTCATGGAAGAAATCCGATGCCGCAGCCAGTTCCACTACTGGCTGTTTGGACACTACCACGACAACCGAATTATCGACGAAAAGTACGTCATGCTTTACGAGCAGATGGTGCGGATATTATAAAACAGGGCAAGGAAAAACGTAGTCATAGCAACTACGCTTTTCTTTGCCCTGTCTGGACATGGGAGGAAAACATGTTTTTTGAAATTTCAAGTTTCTATAGGGAAGAAAAAATCCGGCTGAAACCGCGGGTTGAATTGTATGACACACGCGATTACATGGGGACGCAAATGCCGGGTCTGGCGATCGTCCTCGACGAAGTGGATCAAAATGAGAACGTGACTGAGCAGTACGCCGTCCTTACGGTGTCCTTCGGAGAATTCCTCACTTTGAAAAACTGCGCATACATTGACACCAACAACTGCCCGTTCGCACCGCAACTGCTTGCAGAGGGAATCGCGCAGGATACCGGTTACAGCAAGATCAGCGGCTTTTGTGAATATCCTCTGTGGGTGTTCAAGGAGAACTTCCTGAAGGAAATCGGCGGCGATAAGTACGAGCGATATTCTGAACAGTTTGATGCCTATATGCGCACCAACGTGCAGGAAGATGATACGAAAATGGATGAGATGCAGGGCTGGTAAAGATGATGGCGGCTTGGCATTTGCCCCTCGACGAAGGTTGACGCATCTGGTATAATTCATATAGGAAAACCAAGCAGCAAGCCATCCACATAACAAATACGGGAGGCATCATACAATGAGCAGAGAGACAGAAAAGGTTTTGAAAGAATTACAGAAATTCCTGGATGCTCACGCAGAGGACGCGGCGGATGAAGCTGACGTGGATGCTCTGACGGAGCGGTTCTTTGCGGAATACAACCGGAAATGCAACGACCAGAAAGATTCTGCGCCAGAAACGGCTGACGATTATCTGGATCTCGCCGAGCAGGCAGCGTCGAAGAAAAAGTGTGTGGAATATCTCCACAAGGCGTTGGAACTGGAGCCGGACAATTTGGACGCAAGACTTCAATTGATCACGCGCACAACAGAGCAGCAGCTGGACGAGCAGCGGCTTGCCTTGCAGGAGCTGCTCGACACAGCGGACAAGCAGATGGAACAGGCCGGCGCGTTCAAAGAGTACGCCGGTGAATTCTGGACAGCGCCAGAAACCAGACCGTATATGCGTGTGCGCTATACATACTTCGATGTGCTGATCTCCTGCGGCATGATGCGCCGGGCGATCGACGAGGGGCAGCGCCTTCTGGAGCTGTGCGAGAACGATAACCTTGGCGTCCGCTATCAGCTGATGCACCTGTATGCCTATATGGAGGACGAACTGCACGCGCTGGCGCTTCATAAGCAGTTCGATTCCTACGAGGAAACGCAGATGCTCCTGCCGCTGGCGGTTCTGTACTACAAACTGAACCAGTTTGATAAGGCAGAGGATTATATCAAGCGTCTTGCAAAAGTGAACAAGGACACGAAGAAGTTCCTGCGGGCGGCGGCGCGTGACCAACTGGATGATTATATCGACGAGATGAATCCTTATGGCTACCAGCCGTTTACGATGGAAGAGCTGCTGGACGAGCTGATGAAGTCCAGCTACCTGTTCGATTCCGTGCCGTACTTCTTTGCGTGGGCAAGTAAAGTTCTTGCCACGAAAACGAGTGCAAAAAAGAGTGCTGGAAAGCCAGAGCTCCTGCATTGAACCATCATATAAATGATACAGCAAAGGCACGACATTTCGTCGTGCCTTTACGTTATTCACAATTGCCGTGAGGTGTTCAAAAGCGCTGTTGTCCGAGCGTTGATACCCATAAGCTCCCGCTGTGTTTGCCGGTTCGCTTGGCACATTGGCATCAGAAAATTCACAGCCTTTCGGATCTGCTGAAGATCAGAGGAAGTGAGGGCATTCTGATGCAGATGCTCCAAAACACGGCTGTAAGCGTCCTTCAAAGGTGCGGACACGGCCGGCTGAAAGAAATAGGTTGAAATCAGACCGCCGATCAGGGCGGCTTCGGTATCGGTGTACTGCATGGTTGCTCTCCCTTCGCAAGAATCAAACGAACGGGGCAATCATACCACAAAATATTGTAGCATGCTATTCGCAAAACGACGAAATATATGATGCGCGTCAGCGCGGAAAGGAGAAACCATGAACGTCAGAAAACCTGTGGATTACGGCATGATGTACCGGGAATTGACCGCAATTCTCGCGCAAAATCTTTCGCAGATGGAAGAAATCCATGCTATTGGCAAGGCCATCCGCCAGCGTCCGGAGAAGGGTGCAGCGGTCGCAGCCGCAGAGTTTTTGCATGCAAATTTCCCTGACCGCACAGGCTTTTCCCCGCGCAACGTGCGCCGGATGCGTGATTTTTATAGGGTCTATGAAAATGACCAAACGCTCCTCCGGCTGGCGATGAAAATCGGCTGGACACTGAACGTGGTGATCATGGAAGCAGCGCTGACAAGAGAGCAGCGGATTTCCTGTTTGCAAAAAGCCGCAACTGAAAAACCATCGAAGAAGGAACTCCTGGAGATGATTTTGAATGGAGTATTTTCAGAGGAGTCTATCGACGAGACTGATGAAACAGGCGATGGCAATACAAATCCTATTTTGACCATAACGGTTCTAGCGGTATTCAAACTATGGCAGCGCCATGTGACAGGAAGATGTGGTTGCTTCCCACACTTGCAGGCATGGCTCGGCTCGTCATAGTAAAATAGAGATGCCGTATGCTATTTCGCTGCACGAAATAGAAACACTGCTGAATTATTCTACAGAAGCGTCTCCCCCCCCCCATTTTTCTGCAAGACAATATAGATATTTTGGCTATACTATGGTAAGATAACACTATAGTTCGAATAAATGGGGCGAAAGACCCGTAAAGGAGATATCCTATGAAAATCCAACGGTTGGAATTGCAGGACTTCATGATCTTCCAAAAAGTCGACACGACATTTTCTCCGAATATTAATATTATCTGCGGAGAGAACGGAACGGGCAAAACGGCGTTACTGAAACTGCTCTATTCCTGCCTGAAAAGCTGTGAAGTTCTGCAAAATACAAAGGGCGATGTCACAAAGGAAAAGATAGAAAGCGTCCTTGTTTCCAAGCTGCAAGGTGTGTTCCGACCGGATAAGGATAGCATTGGCAGACTGGTTTACCGGAGACAAGGCAGCGGACGCGCTGAGATTGCCGTTCATTTTGATGAAGATGCTTTGTGGAAGATTGGCTTCGGCAACCGGCAGGAAAAGCACGTTGACATTACCGCCAGCAAGCTTCCCGATACCGCTGTAAGCGCTGTCTATATTCCGCCAAAGGAAATTATCTCATCGACGGAAAACTTTGTGTCGCTCTATTCAGATTACCATATCGCTTTTGAGGAAACGTATTATGATCTGGCGCGACTTCTGGAACGACCGCTAAAGAAGGGAGCCAACACAGCAGAACAGAACGCCGTCCTGAAGAGCTTCGGAAAAATCCTTGATGGAAACGTCATTCAGAAAGACAAGGTATTTTATCTTCAGGTAAAGGGTGCCGGAGAATTTGAGATGGGGCTTGTTTCGGAAGGTTATCGAAAACTTGCTACGATCATGTATCTCATTCTGTCTGGAAGTCTTTCAAAAAATGCGATTCTGTTCTGGGACGAGCCAGAGACAAATATGAATCCCAAAATGATTCAGCCAATGACTGAGGCTATGATTGAGTTAGCTAAGTTGGGCGTTCAGATATTTATTACAACGCACGATTATTTTATTCAGCAGTGCTTCAATATGGCGGCGATGTATCCCAAAGCGGATAGCGAAAATCTGCAATATAACTTTGTTTCCCTGTATAGAACCGAATCGGGCGTAGAGATGGAGTCGGCAAGCAGGCTGACAGATTTGACGCACAATGCGATTATGGAAGAATTTGACCAGCTCTATGATAGAGAACAGGAGCTGCTATATGAACATTGAGGAAAGCAATTTAACGTTTGTATTTCCGAGGGATATCATCGTTTCAAAATTTGATGACGGGAAATTCTATCGGAAGTCGTTTGGAAAGATGCCGGGCGGCAAAGGCGTAGACATCATTGCTGATTCAGGTGATATGCTCCAACTGATTGAAATCAAAAACTGTAAGGGACACGAGCAGGAAAACAGGTGGAGGACCAGTGTCGATAACAGCAAAGTAACCTCTGCACCTGCGACGCTTGATGTCAAAGACAGAGACAGCCTGGATATTGAGGTCGCTAAAAAGGTGGCGTCTACGATAGCCTGCCTTTATGGAGCGTGGACAAAAGCTGCGCAGTCTGACGCAGCAAGAGAACTTTCTGAGCTTTGGAACAGAGCCTGTGATGAGCGGATCTCGATTTCAGAAAAAACGATTATGGTTATTTTGTTTCTGGAAGGCGATTTTGATAATCCCAGATCTGTAACACGGTCGAAGAAAATGATTATGGAGCGCCTTCAAGACAGCATAAGGGTATCCTGACGAACGAAAAATACTGCGGCGATGTGCTGCTGCAAAAGACGTTCAGCACAGACGTTATCAGCAAGAAAGTTGTCAAAAACACCGGGCAACTTCCCAAGTATCTGGTCCAGAACCACCATGAGGGCATCGTGACGAGAGAGCAGTTCCAGGCGGTGCAGGCGGAACTGGCGCGGCGCAGCGCCCTGAGAAGCGATTCCAAGCAGGCGGCAACAGGCCGCTCCTGCTACACAAGCAAATACGCACTTTCTGACCGGCTTGTCTGCGGCGAATGTGGCAAGCTCTATCGCCGGAAAACGCGGAATATCAAGGGAAATATCTATCATGAATGGCGCTGCATCAGTCGCTTGGACTACGGAAAACGCTATTGCCACAACTCGCCGACCCTGCGGGAGATCCCGCTGCAAAACGCGATTCTGGCAGCGATCAACGAGGCCATGAGCGAGAAGCCTGTCCTGCTCGACCGCATCAAAAGCGCCATGTCACTGGAGTTGCTGCCGGTGCAGGGGCAGACGATGAGCCTTGCCGACATCGACCGGCGATTGACGCAGCTCGATGCGCAGTTCCAGACCCTTCTGGCAGAGGCCATTGACGCAGAGGACAAGGAGCGCTGCAACGCGAAATTCGCCGAGATCCTTGCCGAGCAGACGAAGCTCAAAACGCAGAAAGAGGCAATCCTGCAAAGCAGCACCGACGCAGAGCGCACCTGCGCCCGCCTGGTGCAGGCAGAGCAGGCGTTGGAACAAGCGGCGCCCACAGTCACGGAATGGAACGAAAGCACCGTCCGTCAGCTCGTCGAGCGCGTGACAGTCCTGTCCGCCAACGAGGTGCTGGTTCGGCTCAAGGGCGGGAAAGAAATTCACGAAAGATTGGAGTGATACGATGATTTGTGCAACCGGCGATCTTCACGGCAACGCGCTTCGGTTTCAGCCGGAATACTTCCCGGAGCAAGCCGAAATGACGAAGGAGGATTATATGATCGTCTGCGGCGACTTTGGCTTCGTCTGGAACGGCGACAAAAGTGATGACGCGCAGCTAGGCAAACTGGAGGCGCTGCCGTTTACCGTCCTGTTTGTAGACGGAAACCATGAAAATTTCGATGCCCTGAACGAATACCCCATCGAGCAGTGGCACGGAGGGAAGGTTCACCGAATACGCCCGCATGTTCTCCATCTGATGCGCGGACAGGCGTTCGAGCTGCAAGGCAGAACGTTCTTCACGATGGGCGGCGCGCAGAGCCATGACATTGCGGATGGGATTCTGGACATGGACAGTCCGGATTTTTACAAGCGCTACGATGCTCTGCGCCGCAATCGCGGACAGTTTCGCATCAACCACATTTCATGGTGGCAGGAGGAACTGTCGTCTAACGAGGAATATGAGCACGCCAGACAGACGCTGGAGCGGCTGAACTGGCAGGTCGATTACATCATCACGCACTGTGCACCAACTGCAATTCAGCGGAAGATCAGCGCCAGCTTCAAGCCGGACAAGCTGACGGACTTTCTTGAAGAAATCCGCACCCGCAGCCGGTTCCACTACTGGCTGTTCGGGCATTACCACGACAACCGAATTATTGACGAAAAGTACGTTCTTCTCTATGAGCAGATGGTGCGGATATTATAAGGGGATTATAAAAGCAGCACTTGACAAACCCTATTAAATAGGGTATTCTACATACAAAGAGGTGGCGCAATGACACGGATATTTGTAGAGCTTCCGTCGTTCCGAAAGGAATGGAAAGCAATGGGGCTGGATGACGATGACCTTCGGAGATTGCAGGAGGAACTGCTTGCAGACCCCAAGGTGGGCAAGGTTATGCGGGAAACAGGCGGCGTCCGAAAAATGCGCTTCGCGTTTGAACAGCAGGGAAAAAGCGGCAGCGCGCGTGTGATTTATGTAGATTTTGAGGTTCACGAAAAACTGTATCTGCTGACGGCATATCCTAAGAATGAAAAGGATAACCTATCAAAAGCCGAGCGCAATACGCTCAAGCAGCTTGTCGGTATTTTGAAGCAGCAGCTCGATGAGAATGGGAGGTCATGATATGAGCGCTTTTGATAAAATCAAGCTGGGGTTGGAAGAAGCAATCTCCTATGAGAAGGGAACGCTTCCGGCGAAAACAACGCGGCTTACCATTGTGCCAGTTGAAACCTATCAGGCAGACGAAATCAAACGGATTCGCAATAGCACTGGTTTGACGCAGCGCTCATTTGCAGAGTACATGGGCGTATCGCCGAAAACGGTTGAAGCATGGGAAGCAGGGCGAAACCATCCGGAAGGTGCGGCATGCAGACTATTGGCACTGACGAAAGCTGACCCGCAGTTCCCGCAAAAGGCTGGGATCGTACTTCGATAATGGCAGCTATCATTCAAACAGGGCAAAGAAAAGCGCGGTCATAGCGACTGCACTTTTCTTTGCCCTGTCTGCTTATAGGAAGTAAGCGTGTTTTGAGATTTCAGGATAAAACCGGATAATTAAATGGCGTTTATCTCTCGACGAAGACTGACGAATCTGGTATAATTTCATACAGGAAAGCCAAACGATAAGCAAGCTGCGTAACAGATACGGGAGGTAAAAATGAGCAGAGATACAGAAAAGCTTCTGAAAGAGCTTCAGAGTTTCCTGATGCAGCATGGGGATGAGGCGGCAGATGAAGACAGCATGGATCGTCTGGCAGAGCAATTTCTATCGGAGCAGGGCATCCGCCCGTTCGATGAAAACGCTGCGCCGGAAACAGCCGACGATTATCTGGATCTTGCGGAGCAGGCCACATCCAGAAAGAAGTGCATCGAGTATCTTCACAAGGCGCTGGAATTGGAGCCGGACAATGTTGACGCGCAGCTCCAGCTGATCGTCCATACAATGGAGCACAAGGTGGATGAGCAGCTCCCGGCATTGCAAAAGCTCATGGAAACTGCCGCAAAGCAGCTGGAGCCGGATGGGTATTTCAAAGCGGACGTTGGCGCGTTCTGGGAGATTCTCGAGACCCGACCGTATATGCGCGTCTGTTATACCTATTTTGACGCCCTGATCTCCTGCGGCATGATGCACCGGGCAATCGACGAAGGTCAGCGCCTTCTGGAGCTGTGCGAGAACGATAACCTCGGCGTTCGTTACCAGCTGATGCATCTGTACGCCTACATGGAAGATGAGATGCACGCGCTGGCGCTGCATAAGCAGTTTGACTCGTATGAGGAAACACAGATGCTGCTTCCGCTGGCAGTCCTGTATTATAAGCTGAACCAATTTGACAAGGCGGAAGATTATATCAAGCGGCTGTCCGCTATAAACAAGGACGCGAAAAAGTTCCTGCGCGCTGCGGCGCAGGATCGGCTGGAGGATTATTTTGACCAGCTGAATCCGTTTGGATATCAGCCGTTTACCATGGAAGAGCTTCTGGAGGAACTGATGAAGTCTTCGTATCTGTTTGACTCCGTTCCCTATTTCTTCACATGGGCGAGCAGCCGCCTTCGCACACAGACTGCCGCCAAAAAGAAATCCACCGGGAAAGTCGGGAGCAGCAAGAAATTATGAGCGAAAAAGCACGACTCTCGGTCGTGCTTTTTGTTGTCTAAAATATACGCAACGATCAGCGCGCCGTGTTCAGCAGCGCGGTCGTTTTCATATTGACGCCCATCAGATCCCGCTGTGTCTGGCGATTGGTCTGGCACATGGGCATGAGGAAGTTCACCGCTTTTCGGATCTGCTGAAGGTCGGACGAAGTGAGGGCATTCTGATGCAGATGTTCCAGCACCCGTCTGTAAGCATCCTTCAAGGATGCATCCACCGCAGGCTGAAAGAAATAGTTCGAGATCAGGCCGCCGATCAGGGCGGCTTCGTTATCGGTGTACTGCATCATGCTTGCCCTCCCGCAAAGTTTTCACACAACGGGAGCAATCATACCACAAAATCTAGTGCCCGGCTATTCGCAAAACGACGAAATATACGATGCGCGTCCGCGCGGAAAGGAGAAGCCATGAATATCAGAAAACCTGCCGATTACAGCGCCATGTACCAAGAATTAACCGCAATTCTCTTGCGGAATCTTCCGCAGATGGAGGAAGTCTGCGCCATCGGCAAGGCAGTCAACCAGCGTCCGGAGAAAGGCGCAGCAGTCGCAGCCGCAGAGTTTTTGCAGGCGAATTTCCCTGACCGCGCAGGCTTTTCCCCGCGCAACGTGCGCCGGATGCGCGATTTTTGTAAGCTCTATGAAAATGACGAACCGCTTCTCCGGCTGGCAATGAAAATCGGCTGGACGCTGAACGTGGTCATCATGGAGGCGGAGCTGACAAGAGATACAAGACAGTGGTATCTCCGGAAAGCCAACGCGGGCGGTCTATCCAAGGCAGAGCTTCTGGAAATGATAGAATCTGCCGCACATTTGGAAAAATCTCTCGACGCAGCGCCAGATACCTGCTATACTGATAAAAAGCGGAAAGATTCTGCGCTGCGCAGGCATACTGCCATTGCATCGCGGCGGCAACCATCCCAATCACTATTTGTAGTTCCGTTGTACGATGTGCTTCTTCGTTTTATCCATAGGAAAAACCAAAGAAGCCTTCATGCACGATGTTAGAGAGGTACGCCAATGAACAACAAGCTCATGGTCAATGGCGCGGAGATCTCCGTGACCACGATTGATGATAAGGATTATATTTCCCTGACCGATATGCTGAAAGCAAAGGATGGCGACTTCTTCATCTCTGATTGGCTCCGGAATCGGAATACCGTTGAATTTCTTGGCATTTGGGAGCAGATCCACAACCCGGATTTTAATTATGGCGAATTCGCCATAATTAGAAGTCAGGCAGGACTCAACAGCTATAAGCTCAGCGTGAAGGAATGGGTCGAAAAAACCAATGCCATCGGTCTGAAGGCGCGCGCCGGGCGATATGGCGGCACATACGCCTATAAGGACATCGCGTTTGAATTCGGAATGTGGATCAGCCCGGAATTCAAGATCTATCTGATCAAGGAATTTGAACGGCTGAAGGAGCAGGAGCAGCAGCTCCTCGGCTGGGACATCAAACGCAATCTTGCGAAAATCAATTACCGCATCCACACGGATGCAATCAAAGAAAATCTTATCCCTCCGGAGCTGTCGGCGCGGCAGATGTCGCTGGTATATGCCAGTGAAGCCGATGTGCTGAATATGGCGCTGTTCGGCAAGACTGCAAAGCAGTGGCGCGATGAGAATCCGGGGCTGAAAGGCAACATCCGCGACTACGCAAACGTGTCACAGCTCGTGTGCCTTTCAAATCTGGAAAACCTGAACGCTGTATTTATAAGCGACGGCCTTTCACAAGCAGAGCGTCTGGCGAAGCTCAACGCAATTGCCATTCAGCAAATGCGTGTACTGACAGAGGATCATCGGATTTTGCGGCTGGAGGAAAATCCATCAGAAAACTGATTGCGTTTTTTAGCTTACGGCGGTATCATATTTTCAGGAAAGCGGTCTTTGCACAATGAAATGTCCGTTGATCCATAGTGTTCAGCTCACACATACCGCACTTCTTCGGAAGTGCGGTTTTTCTTTGCTTAAAAACAGCTTTTTAACAAGATTCATACTGCTTTTCTGAATCTTTTTCATAATTTTGATTTTACTTTAAAACACGTTTTTAACATCTTTGAAGCGTCTTTTGTGCCGAAAATGTGACTGTGGCACGCTTCCAATGTGGCACCTATGTGGCACCTGTTTTCAGCCAAATGCGGCACAGACCTTTTGCGCGGTGCTTTGCTGGCGCGATTCGTGCTGATAATGCGTATAAACGCGCAGCGTCATATTAACCGTGGCGTGTCCTGCGAGATATTGAATCTCCTTGATATCCAGCCCGCTTTCAAAAAGCCGCGTGATGTAAGTATGTCTGAGCTGGTGCGGATGAACATGAAAATCCAACGTGCGGACAACCTTGGAGTGCGGCGCGGTCGTCCAAAGGTCGTCAGGATTATTAACCGTGCGGTTTTCAATCATTTGCAGCAGGCACTTGAGACTGCTTTTGGAAAGCGGTTTCCCATCTTCCATGTGCAGCACATAAAGGCTCTTTGCGCCCTTGCGCTCTTTTACAAGCTCTGCAAACAGCGTGGGCGGTATCGGAATATCCCGGACTGCGGCAGAGGTCTTGAGGGTGTCGCTGACGGTCGTTTGCGCGTTTGTGAGCAGCGCATTGTGCCGAACATGAATCACACCCGCAGGAAAATCAACGTCCGACCACATCAGCCCACAAAGCTCTCCGCGCCGCATACCGGTTTGAAGTGCCAACAGGCAGAAAAGATATGCCCGCGTCCCTCTTGTCGCGTCCAAAAGGCGCTGAGACTGTTCAGCGGTGAGTGGGATTTCTTCCTGCGTTGTCTTGCCGCCGAGTCGCAAGGTTGCTGGGACTGGCGATTTTGCAATCAGGTTGTTATCCACGGCTGCATTAAAAATCCCGCGAAGCACCTGCACTACCTTATTATTCAGGCTCTTGCTCATTTTGGATACAGACGCAATGACAAGCTGAATTTGTATCTGATTGACCTTTTTGAGCGGCACGTCCCGCAGATACGGATAAATGTGATTGTTCAGCGCGTTTTCAATGGCAAGCAAAGAGTTTTGCCGAAGATACGGCACCTTATAGACGCGAAGCCAGAGCGCGGCATATTCTCCAAAAGTAGAGTTGTCAGAAACGTCTAGACCAGCTCCAATCTGTGTCAATAGCTCCTGTTTTTTCTGTTCCAATCCCTCCTGACTGACAGAACGTATCCACTTGCGCTTGCCGTTCGGAAGCGTGATGGAAGCCCTATAAAGTTTGTTTTTCATTGTATTCTCTCCTTATGTAAGCAGCTACATAAGGCTATGGGAAATCATACGGTTTTTCCTGCGGCATGAAGCAGTTTCGCTTCGTGCCGTTTTTTGTGCCTCTCCGTATATGTACCATTATAACGACAGGAGCGAAAAAATCAATGCTATAATAGGGGCATGAAGCGTGAGGCAAGCAAGCTCACACAAAATAAATAACAAAAAGGAGATTAAACGTATGAACGCAGATTTGATGAATGGAACGATTGTAATGTCGCAGAATGAGGCACGGAAAGCCGGTAGAATCGGGACAGTCGAATATGGGACGCTGGCAAAGCTGATGCAGCAATTCCCCACTTTCCGCATTGAAGTTGTGAAGCCCTCCGCAAAGAGAACAGACCACTTCAAGGGGTGAACCGCACCCCGTCAAGAGGACAGTGAAAAAATATAAAGTTTTTCCGGTCAGC